>Ga0181349_1001322_pt1 | contig 10603 bp, 4 predicted proteins | sample Su13VDMM110SD_FD_130106 | JGI IMG/M metagenome (GOLD analysis project Ga0181349, IMG submission 130106) | Freshwater viral communities from Lake Michigan, USA - Su13.VD.MM110.S.D | ecosystem: Environmental > Aquatic > Freshwater > Lake | place: USA: Michigan | collected 2013-07-16 | reverse complement strand
TTTAAAACCAGCAATGCAAGGTATTAACTTTGATGATATTGGTATTACTGCTACTAATGAATACATTTTATTAAATATACCTTATGCAGATACTGGATTTGAAGGAGTTTATAAGCCAGTTAAATTACCAAAATCTGATTTAATTTCATCCACTAAAATTGATGTAAAATATCCAAATTATAAACAAGTAATTCCTACTGAAAAAGATATAACTAAAGTTTTTGAATATATAAATGTAGAAAAATTATTAACTTATTGTAAGGTTGCAAAAAATTTTTCTGGAAATAATGAAATTGTTTTTAAAATAAATAATGAACAAATGCAATTTTATCCAGATTATATAATAGATGTTATAACTTCTTGGATTAAACTTAAGGGTTTATCTTATGCTGATATTAGTTTTCAAACAAATAGGAGAGCATTAGTATTTAGTGAAAATCCAACTTTTACTTTAGGTATAAATAAAATTGCTTTAATAATGCCTTCTACTTATGGTAGTCAAATAAAATTAGGTGCAAGAAACGAAAAGAAAAAAGCAGAATTAAATGTTTACTTTGATTTTGATGATAATGAAATTCATAATTCAGATGGTAGTGTAGTTACTGATTGGATGGATAAACCTAAAAAAACTCGTAAGCCACGAGCAAAAAAGATAACAGAAACAACTTTAACTGAATTACCAGAATTTATAAAAATAGGTTTTGGTGATTCAATTGAAATATTACCAAAACCAATAAGAGATTTAATTGCTTATGAGCAATTACTGATGGGAGCAAAAATGGAAGAAGTTGTAAAATTTTCAAAAAGCGATACAATAAATAGTGTTTTTCGTTGGGATGACACAAGTGATGGAGAAGATTTTTGGTCAAGAATTTCTAATGGTAATTTAAATGAATTTAAAGAAAAATATGGAAAAGCTGGAGAGAAGGCAACTGAATTATTAAATAAATTTTTAGATAAAAAAGGTTTGACTACATCTGAAACTAAACCATTCGATTTAAGCAACACTAAAATTTGGATTGGAGATAATCCAGTATTATCAAGAGCAGTCCAAAAGAGAGCATTTCAATTAGGATGGGATTTTATACGTGGAGATAAAACTCCTAAATATTTAGAAGGAAAAAGTTTATATTTTTGGGATGATAAAACAATTTCCTATTCTGATAATGATAAAACTTTTTTTTATAACAGTTCTAAAAGAGAAATTTTTGCATTTGATTTAATTCCAGAAGCAGAAGCAGAATTACCAAAGACAACTTCTGTCGAACCTAAAACTATTTTAGAAAAAGTTAATTTTGAATTAGAACGTAAGTTTTTAACCAGCAGAATAAATGATTTATCTTTAGAACTAAATGTAAAGAAACTTATTTTAAGTAGAGAAGAAATTAGTTTCTACCAAAGAGAAATTAATAAGTTTATTCAGTTGTTAAGAAACGTAAATGAAAAAGAACAAGCGAGTAAAACTATTTCAGAAAGATTCGATGCTATCTATTCTGTGAAGTTTGGAGATTTCAAAAAAGAATATCCAACTGCTGATTTAAAATCTATTAATGGATTAACAACAGAATTAACAGAGCAAGAATATTTAGATGTTAGAACACCAGAATTTAAAGCATTTTTTGGAGATTGGCAAAACGCTTATCTAACAAATAATTACGATTCTGTATCTAAAGTCATTAATGAAAAAACAAAAGAACCAATACCAGTTTATCATGGTACAAATGTTTTGTTTACAAATTGGAAAACATACGAAACTAACAACGCACATTATTTTGCAGTAAGAAGGGATTTTTCAGATTTCTTTGCAACAACTTGGGAAGAAAGAACCGATAAGAGTGCATTAGATTCACAAACAATAAAAAGTTTAAACCCAAACAAAGGTACGTTTATGTTTAGATGTTTTATTGATGTAAAGAATCCAATTGACTTTTCAAAATTTGGTGTAGAAAAATATCCAGTAAGTGATTTTTTAACATATTTAAAAATTAATTACAATATTGCAGATTATGATTTTTGGACAAATATTAGTTTTAAAGATAGTGTAGATAAAGACACAATGGTATATGCTTGGCAAATAATTAGATTATGGCAGTCGTTTACACAATATGTAAAATTATTTACTATGCACGATGGTTACATATTTTATGAATTTTTACCAGATTCTCCAAAATTAAGTATGGATGATGCTTCATTATGTTATTGTGCTTTTGATAGTAACCAAATTAAGTTTAACGATGCTTATGAATTTAATGCTTTGTCTAATGATTCCAGATTTGATTTTGGAGGTAAATTATAAATTATGAAAAACTTTGATGCACAAGTACAAGAATTAAAAGAATTAGCTTTAGAAAGAAATTTAGAAGTAAATTTAAAAATGTCAAAAATAGATTTATATGCAACAAGCAGTTATGATGTTGTAGATACTGAAACTGGAGATGTTTACGAATTTATTATATATAATAATAAATATTTATTTCAAGGAGATGATACAAAAAGAAGATATGCAGAAACATATATTCTAAAAAAGTTACAATTTGAAATGTTGTCTTATGAAGATAAATTAAAATCTTTACAACTGGTTTCAACATTTTTTAATTTGGAAGATTTTAATAAAAGTGAAGATGACTTTTTTATAAATTATCTTTATAAAAGAAAAGAATCAACTAAAACCAATGATAAATTAGATTATGATGTAAAATTTGAAAGAAAAAATAATGAATATATATTTAGCTTAAATTTAGTAATACAAAAACAAGAAGATAAAACATATAGATTAGATTGTGTTATTGATGTATTGCAAAAAATATTTACAAAAGATAGTTCATCCGATTCTGGACTTGAAGATAAATATTATCTCGAAACAAATATATCTGATAAATTTGAAAATTTTACAGATGTAATTAATTATTTTAATCAACTTTACGAAACTGCATCTTTAGAATTTAATAAACTTTTAAGTGAAGAAATAAAAAAAATCACAAAAGAAGAACAAAAGAAACAACAAGAAGAAAAAGGCGAAGAAGGAGAAGGAGAAGGAGAAGGAGAAGGAGAAGGAGAAGGAAAAGGAGAAGGAGAAGGAGAAGGAGAAGGAGAAGGAGAAGGAGAAGGAGAAGGAGAAGGAGAAGGAGAAGGAGAAGGAGAAGGAGAAGGTCAAGATGGTGCTGAAAAGAAAGGTGGTCAAAAAGGTGGTCAAAAAGGTGGTAAACCAAGTTTAGAAGATTTAATAGATGATATTTTAGATTCTGAAAAATCTGGTAGTGATGGTCAATCTACAAAACAACCTAATGATATTGATTTAGAAGATTTTATAAATGAAATACAAAAAGGTAATGTTGAAAATAAAGATTTTACCGAGCAGTATAAAAATCAAGATTTATCTAAAAAAATTCAAGATGAAAAAAATAGTTCATCCGATGAAGGAATGTCAAGTGAAGAAAATCAAGATGAAAAAATGGATTTACCAAAATCAGATGATACAGAGCAGAAATATGATATACTAAATGGAATGGCACGTTTTTTAGATACAGATGTGAGTGATTTAAAACGTAGATTTCCAACAGAAAAATCAGTAAAATCTTTTTTCTTATCTTTACAAAGAAATGAAATAAATGAATTATCAGAATTTTCAAATTTATCAACAGAATTAACAATTCCAGAAGCAAAAAAAATATTACAAGACAACTTTATAAATGATTTAAAAAACATATAAAATGAAAAGAGAAGAATTAGAGCAAATAATTAATGACCCATCAATTAGTCAAATTGTAAAAGATGATGCAGTTGAGCAATTGAAAAAATTAGATACAATTGAACAATCTGAATCTTTAAAAGTGGATTCTGAAATTACTTTTGCTATAAAAGAATTTAACAATTCTATTGAAAAGTTAGTTAATAAAGGTGTTGATAAACAACAAGTTGCAGATATTGTTGATGAAAAATTTAGAGATACTAAAATTGGTAAAGCAAATTTAGATGAAAGCGTATTAGAATTAATAGGCAAAACTCAAAGTGTTCAAATTATCAACTGGCAGAATGTAAAAGTAAAAACATCAGATGGTAAGAAAAGACAAATTTTTGATTTAATGCTATCAGATTTTGAAGCTGGAAACAACGTATTTTTATATGGTGGTGCTGGTACTGGTAAAACATTTATTGCTGGTCAAATAGCATCAGCTATGAATTATAAATTAATTACATTAAACTGCAATCAGTTTACTTCTCCATTAGATATTGTAGGAGGACAAACAATTGAAGGTTATCAAGAAGGAAAATTAATTAGAGCATTTGGTTACAATCCAGAAATTGAAAAAGAAATGAATCCCGAAACTGGTAAATTTTATTCTGGTGCAGTATTGCTTTTAGACGAATTACCAAAACTTGACCCAAATACTGCTGGAGTTTTAAATGATGGTTTATCAAAAATTAAAGACCCATCAAGAAGAAGTCAAGATGGTATGGATATTAAACCAACCATTGAGAATGGTAGAGGACAAGTAATTTCAAAAGGTAACATATTTGTTATAGCAACTGGAAACTCTTTGTTAAATGAAGCCGATGTAAACTATGAAGCAAACTTCAAACAAGATTTATCTTTACAAGATAGATTTGCTGGTAGTACATACGAATTGATTATTGACCCACAATACGAATTAGATAACCTAATGAAGAACATAAAAGTAATGGAAGATATTGTAAACTTCACTTTTATTTTTAATTTCTTATTTAGATTAAGAAATTCTGTTGAAGAAAATAAATTTTCAAGTAGAGCATTTGTATCACAACGTTTGATGATTTCATTTAGAGATACATACATTGCTTATAGATTAAACGAAATGCAAGGAGATAAAAAAATCCCAAATGCTAAAACATTGCAAATAGCAACTAAAACATTTTTAGATTTATTTACCGAGCAACAAAGAAGTGTTTTAGAAGCTGATGTTAATGTAAATGAATTTTTTGATTTAATAAATTTAAAAAACACTAAAAGTCTTAACGATTTAGAATCGCCAGAAGATAAACAACAAGCTGAAATGTTAATTGAGCAATTTGATATTAAAAACGCAAACAAAATCAAATAATGATTCAAACAAAAAACAATTTTATTGAATTTGGATTTGACCCTTTTAAGTTTATAGAAGATGGTCTTAAAATTGTTACGGATAACAATTTAAGGTCAGAAGCTACTGAAAGTCGTGTTACTGGTTATTATGGTAGTATTTTTGGAAAGGATTATAATTGGTATGGATATAAAAGCAGTTCTACAAAATCTTTTGCCGAACAATTTGATATTAATTCTGGATTAGGTAGTTTTTTAGACCAAGATTTATTAACAAAAGTTGAAGATATTTATTCAAACATTAATGCAAAACTTGATTTAGGTGGAGATGCAAAACAACAAAGAATAAAATTCACAGATAGACCATTAGGTATATTTAGTTTTTCACAAGCCAGTAAAGGTTTAATCAGACCAGTTGAATATTATTCTAAAACCGAAAATAAGATTATTTCTCCAAATGATGTTTTTGAAGGACAGATAAAAGAAATGAAATACTTTTATTATCTTAAAGACGATAAAGAAATATTAGTAGAAAGAAGGCAAGAAGGAACAACCCAAATAAAAGAAAATTGTGAATCAGTAATATTGAAGTTAGACGAACAATCAAATTTAATATTACCTTACGATGCAGATGGTAAAATTGTAAACGAATGTAAAGGAGCTAAATTAAGATACGCTTCTTTAAATAAAAAAGTTTATGCTTACAGAGAAAAGAAAGGTGGTGGAATTGCTCCCTATGTTGATTTGTATGTTTCTACTGGAGGTACTGGAGATTTAAACCCAGAAGAAATGATTATACGTTCATTGCCAAATATTTTATTATCAAGAATTTTAGAAAAAGCTGGAGTTCGTGTTAGAATATTTGCTTATTGGTCAAATAGGGATTATAGTAAACAAAGGGATTTCAATACTATGTTCATGCTTAAAAACTATGGAGAAACAATTAACATAAATAAAATTGCAGTATTTACTTCTGACACAAGATTTTATCGTTATTGGTTAGCAAATAGTACAATTGGATGGTATTATAAAATGTGTGGAGATGATAAAAGTGGTTTTTCAACTACTGGTACATTAGACCCATCAACATTTATGCGAGAAATTTTACCTAAAGTTAGAAACTATGTAAGTTATAAAATTAAAAATGGAGAATTTCCATCCCAAGTAGTTGATAAAAGATTGATGTTATTTGCAAATATGGATGTTTCAAGTAGTGATAAAATTGAAAGTCCAGATATAGAAAAAGAAATTATTAAAAAGTTTTATTCAATATTGGATTACATTCAGATAACATTAAGTAAAACACCAAGAAACGTAATTAAAGATATTATAAAAAGAGAAACAGATGCTGGTAAAAGTTTGTATGATATTAAAAGGTATTTAAAAAGTACCATAACAGATATTTTAACACCAACAAGTGAATTGCAACAAGATAGTCCAGAAGAATTGAAAAGAAAATTACAAGAAGGACAATTGACAAAAAAAGAATTTGACAAAAAATTAGCAGTTTCAATACAATTAGATTCAGTAGAAGAAGCTGATAAAATTATTGATGCAAGAGATAGGTATAATGATATAATCAACAATTTAATAACCTAATAATGAATTTAGATAGAATACATTTTAAAGTACAAAACGATAGTTTATTAATACTTAACCAAATTTCAGAATTAAAAAAACTGAATTTATTAGTTAGGTTTGATGCGTCATTGTATAGCGAACAAACTATAAATACTGGTGGTAAAATACGTGCATTAAATTTAAAAAGCGTAGAGCAATTTAAAGGTTTAAAACCATTTAATGTTTTAAGTGAAACGCAACTTTTAGATTTATACCAAATTGGAGTTTTTTTTAATTTATATAAATATAATTTTAAAATAAATGTAAGTGATTTAGTAAGTTATAATTCCAGAAACTTCATTGTATTAGGAGTTGTAGTAAACACTTATGCTCAATTTAATTTACCTACACCATTGTTGTTTAATCCAAACGCTATGTCAAATGATGTAAAATCTTTATATGGAAGTAGATTAACAGAAGTACAAATTGTGGAAACAATCAATGATAATTTTCAAAAAGGGAAATACGATAATGATATTGTAATACCACTTGTTGATATGGCTAATCCAAAAAATGTAATTAGTGTAGTAAAGCCATATATATCTGAAAAAGATACCCTTGATGTTTTTTCAAAAATATTAAAATTAAAAAACGCAGATTTTGAAATTAAAAAAGATGTTTTCATAAATACTATTGCAGATTTAAAAGCAGAAGAAATAGTTTCATTAAAATCAAGAGATGAAGATTTATACAATAGCTTTAACTTATTTACAAAGTCATTAAACGATATTATAAATAAAAAAATTGAATCTTTACAAGCATCAGAAAAAACAAAACCAGCAAGAAAACCACGAGCAAAAAAAGAAGTTACTCCAGTTGTAGAAAAAGAATTGCTTACAGATTTATCTAATACTAAAATTTGGATTGGAGATAATCCAGAATTATCAAAAAAGGTACAAGAAAAAGCATTTGAATTAGGATGGAAATGGTTAAGTGGAAAACAACCTAAATATTTAAAATCAAAAAGTTTAAATTTTGATGATATTAAGACAATATCATATAGTAATGAAAATAGAAGTTGGTTTAATAATCAATCAGAAAGAGAAATTTTCTATGAAGATTTATTTGGAAAAGAAATGTCAAAAGATAAGTTTGATGTAATATCTATTAAATATTTTGACCAAGAATTTAAAAATACTTTTGATTTATATAAATATTTTAAAGATATATTAATAAAAAGAGAAGCTAAAGGTTCATTTGAACTTTCAAATCTTGTGGAATATTCTGATAATGGAATTTTATTAAGAAAAAGTATTTATATTTTAGTTACTAATGTAGAGCCAAAAGATTATGAATTTAACTTTGAAACTATGAGTAGTGCTGATTTTAAAGAAATGCTAAATATACAATTTCCAGAATTTGATTGGGATGGATTTAATCAAAAATATTTACAAAAGACAATCTCTGTCGAACCAGCAACTGAAAAAGATGAATTACCAGATAGTTTTGATGTAGAAAATACTTTAGTAAAAGATTTTCCAAAAGGATTATATGAATTAACAATGCTTGAAGGATTTAAAAATGGTCTTAAAACTCGTGCTGAAATTTTAAACTCTAATTTAATTAAAGCATTTGATTGGGGAAAAACAACAGATGGTACATTTTTTTGGAGAAAGATTGACGATGGAGATTTAACTGAATTTAAAAGAAAATATGGTAAAAATGGAGAATTAGCCATAAAGATGTTTAAAGATTATATGAAGAAAGTTGCAGAAGGTAAAGAAGATACACCAGTTGAAACACAAGAAGTAAAAGCAGTAGAGTTACTTGTTTATCCACCAAAAGGAGGAGTTGTTACTATTAGAACAGAAAGTTTGTATTCATTACACGATATTGTTAGATTTGTATTAGATAAATTTAAAATGAAAATTATGAGTTTTAGTTTTAATGCTATTACTGATTTAGCATCATATACAACAAAAATTACTTTTAATGAAAATGATTCGCAAGATGATTTATTAAGAAGATTATTATATAAATTTGATACATTTGTAAAACCAAAATTAATTTGGAAAAATTTTGAAGAAAAACAAACTTACATTGATTTTGTTAAAATAGTTAATGATGCTTTTAAAGTTGAAGTTGAGAAAAAACCATTTTTTGCTCCACCAGTTAAACCAGTTGAAGTGGAAAAACCAAAACCAATTGTAGTTAAAAAAGCAAAAGCAATTGTAATTGATAAGAAAAAAATGCTCAAAGAAATTAAAGAATTAAAACAGATTGCAAAACCAAAAATAACAAAACCAAAAATAACAAAACCAAAATCGAAAGACGACCTTTCCTTTTTAGATGATTTAGACAACATATTTTAAAAACAAAATTATGACAATTAAAGAAAAATTTAGTTCAATTGACCAAAGCAAATTGACTGCCGAACAAAAATCATTTTTAAGTAAAATTAAAAATGTAACAAAAGATTTTAGCATAAAAGACAAAGATGTCAATGATAAAGTAGAAGGTGCATTAGATAAAATGATTGCCACTTTAAAAGAAAAAATGCCAGAAGCTATAAAAAGCACTACTGCACCTAAAACACCACGAAAAAGAAGTGTTATGTCAGTTGCTAAAGAAATAAAAAAGCCAGAGGAATCTTTTGAAGAAGCAAAAAAAAGAGCAACAAAGAAAATTGCTGATGATAAGCAATCTGTAAAAGAAACAATAAAGTCTGAACTTGATAAATTAAATGAATTTATTAAAAAGAAAAAAACGCTTCAAGGTATAAAAGGTACAGATTTACTAATTGATTCAAAAAGAAAAGCAAAACCAGTTGGTAGAAGATTATCAAAAACTGGTAGAGTTTATTATGAATATAGAGATAGTAAAACAGATAGATTGTCGCCAAACTATCCTAAAAACGCACCTTATTTAGCTGGGGGTGGAGAATTAAAAAAAGGAGATATAATTTATATCAACATGGGTAAAGGAGAAGGCATAGAAAGAGTTAAAATAATGGATGATTTTAAAGCTGGTATAGGAAAAATTAAATTTATTTCTTTATTACCATTAGATATAAAATCTGCACCATATACAATTACTACTTCAAAATTAGAAAAAGTAATAGTGAAAGATTCATTTGAATTAGGTGGTTCAGTAGTTACAGATTTAGCTGGTCATACTGGAGGTTCATTAGGTACTGGAAATAAAGGTATGTTAGATGGATTTAGCAATACTGCATATACTGGATTAGTTGGAGAAACTGGTGCTATGTCAAGTGGAGAAATGTTTATGAATGGAGGTGGATTACCAGATGGTGCAGAACAATCTTATGTAAACTATTATTTAGGAGAAGGAGCAAGTCAAGGAATTTACAAAGATGGTGGTGCTATTATGAATCAATATGCTGGAAAAACACCAGAAAATGTTTGGGATATGTTATCAACAATTCAAAGGTATCATTTTTTATATGACCATAAAAAAGAAATTGAAAGTACACCAGCATCGGTTAATAAAGCAACAAAAACTGCATATAAGTTTTTACCAGAAAAGATAAAAAGGTCATTTAAAAACCACATCCAAATGGGTCAATATGCTAAAGGTGGTTCATTAAATAAATTAAGTTCATCCGAAAAACTTTTTTTTGAAAAACATTTTGTAAAAGTTAGTCCGAGAATGTACACAACCGATTTAAAACATTATGATGAAACATATTCTTTATCAGAAGTAATTGCTATTATTAAAGCACAACCAGAATTTTTAGCTGGTGGTGGTTCAGTAACTAACGAAAGAAAGCACGTTAATAAAGGAGAAGATTACGAAGTTAGGTATTCTAAACCAAGACCAGCAAGAAAGGGTTATTTAGGAAAACGTAATTTTTCAAGAGGAGGATTAACTGGAGAATCAGCAAGAGTTGAATTTTTAAGAGAAGAATTTGCATCAGAAGATTTAATTGATGAATTAAAAGAAAAATTAAACCTTAAAAGTGAAGAT
>Ga0181349_1001320_pt1 | contig 10616 bp, 4 predicted proteins | sample Su13VDMM110SD_FD_130106 | JGI IMG/M metagenome (GOLD analysis project Ga0181349, IMG submission 130106) | Freshwater viral communities from Lake Michigan, USA - Su13.VD.MM110.S.D | ecosystem: Environmental > Aquatic > Freshwater > Lake | place: USA: Michigan | collected 2013-07-16 | reverse complement strand
TAAAATAACACCGCTCGGGGTATCTACAATATTAGGAACATCTGGTTTCGGACCACAAGGAATTACAACTGATTCTTTTGGAAATGTTTATGTGGTAAATGCTAATAATAATGTAACTAAAATCACACCTTTAGGGGTATCAACAATTTTAGGAACAACCGGTGAAAATCCATTTGGGGTAACAATTGACACATTTGGAAATATCTATACTGCAAATGGAGATTCTAACGACGTAAGTAAAATACCACTACCCCCACCACCAACACCAACACCAACAATGACTAAAACACCGACTCAAACTAAAACACCAACAACTACACCTACACCTACACCAACACTAACAAATACACCACCATCAAGTCTTGGGTTAAGATTAACTTTTGATGATATAGGTAATGTGAATACTCTTGTAGGAGACGCTTCAAGTGTAACAGATTGGAATACATTTTTTGACCTACCTACATACGGAACACCTTTTACTTCTGTAACTGTTGTAGGGAATGAAGTGAAGTTGTTTGGAGGCAGTGATATAATTGTTAAAGAAAGTTTATTTGGAGATTCAATATATGGAGTTAATTTGATAGAATTTGTTGATGAAAGTGAATGTATTATTGAATTAGAGTATAATGTATTCGGTGATGATAATGAAGGTTATGGATGTGAAAATTTAACAACAGTAACTTTACCTAATTGTTTAAAAGCTGGTGATTATTGTTTTGCAAGTTGTATTTCATTAATAAATCTTAGTTTACCACTATTGACAGAAGCAGGGACAGTTTGTTTTGGGAATTGTACATTATTAACTAATACTGATTGGTTAAATTTGAACACAATTGGATATAGTTGTTTTTTTAAAACAGGTATATCTTCATTAAACTTACCATTAATAACAGTGTTAACATCACAATTATTTGGTGGAATGTCACAATTAATATCAATTGATGATATAAGTTGTCCTGCTCTAATTAATCCAACATCTCTTCCGTCTGGCTGTTTTTATGGTTGTACATTACTAACTGAAATAAACTTTCCTGAATTAGTGACAGCAGGTAATTCGTTTGAAGGGTGTACGAGTTTAACTACCATTTCTTTACCACAACTACAAACAGCAGGTGATGCTTGTTTCCGAGATTGTACATCACTCACAACAATAGATTTACCACAACTACAAACAGCAGGTGAACGTTGTTTCAACCAATGTACAAGTTTAACCACAATTGATTTACCTCAATTAGTAACAGCAGATGGTTATTGTTTCCACCAATGTACAAGTTTAATCACTATTTCTTTACCACAACTACAAACAGCTGGTCAATTTTGTTTCACCCAATGTACAAGTTTAACAAGTATTGATTTACCACAACTACAAACAGCAGATGATGCTTGTTTCCGAGGTTGTACATCACTCACAACAATAGATTTACCGTTATTAACAACTGCTGAAGGTGAATGTTTTGGTAATTGTTTTTCACTTACATCAATAAATTTACCACAATTATTAACGGCAGGCGATACTTGTTTCCGATTTAACATATTACTAAACGATATTAGTTTACCATCTTGCACAAATTTAGGTTCAACTGTGGGTGATGATAATTTATTTACTTATATCTCAGGAAACACTATCACTCTAACAGTACCATCAGCACTAATGACATGTAACAGTGGAAATCCTGATGGAGATATACAATTCTTACAAGCAAACAATACAGTTACAATAATTACCGATGAACCTAGTCCAACTCCTACACCAACAAATGAACAATTACCAACACCGACACCAACAACTACTGAAACTCCAACTCAAACTCCAACAATAACACCAACACCTCAATATAAATTTTTACCTAATGGACAGGATTTAATTAGTTTTATTGACAATGGTAGTTCTGCGTATTTCTATGGATATTTTACTGGATATAGTGAAAATAATACATCCTCAAAACATATTATAAAATTAAATCAAGATTTAACAATTGATACCTCATTTAATGTGGGGACAGGATTTAACGTGGTGACTTATTCTACTGAAGATATAACCAAACAACCAGACGGTAAATTAGTTGTTTCAGGTACATTTACGTCATATAATGGAACATCAAGCGTTAGAATAATTAGATTAAATACTGATGGTAGTATTGACACTAGTTTTGTTACCGGTAGTGGGTTTGAGGGAACGGCATATCCCAATGCAGGTATAACATCTATAGATTCTTTAGGTAATATTATCGTTCCGAATAGGTGTTATACATATAATGGTGTTACAATACCTATGTTTTTGTTGGCAAAATTAAATAGTAATGGTGTTATGGATATGACATTTTCTGCATCAACTGGTTTTAATAATGTAACATATGGTACTTTAATTAATTCAGATGATTCTATGTTTGTTAGTGGATATTTTACTTCTTTTAGTGGTGTGTCGGCTAATCGTATTATTAAATTAAAATCCACCGGAAAAATAGATTTTAGTTTTACTGGCGGTACAGGATTTAATAATAATACCCATGGATTTTTAAGAATATCCGGAGAGACCTCATTTTACGTTTTTGGTGCTTTCACATCTTATAATGGTGTCTCCGCCAACAGGATTATAAAATTAAATTTGGACGGAACAATTGACAATAGTTTTGCAAGTGGTACAGGTCTTAATAATAACCTTTATCAACCCTCATCAATTATTTGGACAAATAAAATATTACTTTCAGGTGGTTTTACCTCTTATAACGGAACACCATCATTATATAACATAATATTAAATTCCGATGGAACAATATTCCAATCATTTACGACTGACTATGAAGTAATGTTTACAATTGGTGATAAATTATATGGTTCAGAACCTAACGGTTATTTAAAACTAATAATGACTTATGTACCACCAACTCCAACACCAACTCCAACAAACACTGAAACACCAACTAACACACCTACACCTACAAATACTGAAACACCTACACCCACACCTACACCAACACCCACATCAACTAACACACAAATTGATGGGACCGTAACAATTGGAACTCAAATATGGACTAATAAAAACCTTGATGTAGAAACATACAGAAATGGTGATATTATTCCACAAGTTGCTGATGAAACAGATTGGGCTGGCGTGTCCATTTGGTCACAATTAACGACGGGCGCTTGGTGTTATTATGAAAATAATTCAACAACAGGAACAACTTATGGTAAACTTTATAATTGGTATGCCGTAAATGACTATAGAGGATTAGCACCGATAGGTTATCACGTTCCTTCAGATGCAGAATGGACAACATTAACCACATTTTTAGGTGGAACAAATGTTGCTGGTGGTAAAATGAAATCAACAGAATTATGGAATAGTCCAAACTCAAGCGCAACAAATGAAAGTGGATTTACAGCACTTCCTGGTGGGTGTCGCCTTGATGATGGAACATTCAACCCCAGTGGAATCCGCGGACTCTGGTGGAGCACTACGGAGTACGTTAATATATATGTATGGTTACGACAACTGTATCACGACCGTCCTGTAATATACAGTTTTAACGAGCGTAAGAACTACGGTCTGTCAGTGAGATTAATAAAAGACGAACCACTGGCACCTGGCGCATCACCAACACCAACAACAACAATCGCGCCTACACCGACAATAAGTCCGACACCAACATTAACACAAAACGCACCTTACAGAATAGGACAAGCGGCAGAAGGTGGTAAAATAGCGTACATTCTACAACCAGAAGACCCTAATTATGACGCAAATGTACAAAAGGGCCTTGTTACAACAACTGGTGATGTTTGGGGTAATAATGGAGGATGGGGTTGTGAAGGAACACTAATATCAGGTGCTGATGGAACAGCGATAGGTACTGGTAATCAAAACACATTAGATATAATAGCGGGTTGTGGTACAGCAGTAATTGCTGCTAGCTTTTGTGCGAATTACTCAGTAACAGTTCGCGGAATTACTTATGATGATTGGTACTTACCAAGTAAAAATGAAATAAATAAATTGTATTTAAACAAAGTCGCTATTGGTGGGTTTTCTAATTGGTTCTATTGGTCTTCTACGGAGAGCAGTGCCAGCAACGCGTGGTCCCAGTCTTTCATCGATGGTAGACAGTTCAGCGACCCTAAGTCCACGGCAATCTATACACGTCCTATTCGGACTTTTATAAAAAATTAATAAATTAATTATTTTCATATTTATCTTTTTATTTAAAACATTATTATTTAAATAAATTAAGATAAATATGAAAATTTTTGTACAAATCGCGTCCTATCGAGACCCCCAACTTATTCCAACAATTAAGTCAATGTTGGAGAATGCAAAAAAACCTAAAAATTTGGTAATTGGAATATGTCGTCAATATCACCCGGAAGATGGGTTTGATGATTTATCTGAATACGCAAAAGATAAAAGATTTAGAGTTGTTGACGTTTTATACACCGAATCCAAAGGTGTTTGTTGGGCAAGAAACCAAGTACAACAATTATATAAAGGTGAAGAATATACCCTACAAATTGACTCTCACATGAGATTTGAGAAAGATTGGGACGACACCTTAATCAAAATGGTTAAACAACTTCAAAAGAAAGGATTTAAGAAACCTTTATTGACAGGGTATGTTTCTTCATTTGACCCCGACAATGACCCAGCAGGGAGAGTTAGAGACCCATGGAGAATGTCATTTGACAGGTTTATACCAGAAGGCGCCGTCTTCTTCTTACCTGAAACAATTCCGGGGTGGGAAACACTTAAAGAACCCGTTACCTCAAGATTTTACTCCGCCCATATGGCATTTACATTAGGTCAATTTAGTGTTGAGGTTCAACACGACCCTGAGTTCTATTTCCACGGTGAAGAAATATCAATAGCTGTTAGAGCATTTACTCATGGATATGATTTATTTCACCCACATAAAACCGTTATTTGGCACGAATATACTCGTAAGGGTAGAACCAAACAATGGGATGATGACAAAGAGTGGGGTAAGAAAAACGAATTATCTCATTTAAAAAACCGTCAACTATTTGGTATGGATGGTGAGGAGGTTACTATGGATTTTAGTTATTATGGTTTTGGAACTGAAAGAACATTAAAAGATTATGAAATTTATTCAGGTCTTAAATTTTCAAATAGAGCTGTTCAACAATACACATTAGACAAACATTACGCACCTAATCCAACAATTTATGAAACCGAAGAAGAATGGTTGGCAAGTTATGCTAGTATCTTTAAACATTGTATTGACATCGGATTTACTCAAGTTCCGGAAAAGGATTATGAATTTTGGGTAGTCGCTTTTCACGATGAAAAAGACGAAACTTTAAATAGAAGAGATGCCGACATCAACGAGATTAATAACATGATGAGAGACCCTGATGGGTATTGTAAAGTTTGGAGAGAATTTCAAACAGCACATAAACCAAAATACTGGGTTGTTTGGCCGTTTAGTACGTCAAAAGGTTGGTGTGAAAGAATAACTGGAAATTTATAAGATATGAAAATTTGTTTTACAACGGAAGCAACATACCCTAATTATATTAATAGACTTAAATTATCGTCACTAAAAGACTTTTTAGAAAAAAAATTATATGATTTTGATATATCATATTATATCTCAACAAACATACCTAATGAATTTAGTGAGTATGATTCAAATAACTTTATTAAAGTTTTTAATGTTGAAGATTTACGTAGTAATGACTTAAAATCAATAGAATTAGAATTATTACCTGAAGACCCTCGTGGGTTGTACCCATCAAAATATCCATGGAATTTAAGAAGATTTATTATTGAGCAAGCGGCTAAAGACGGATTTGATTACATTATTTATGTTGATGCCGACAATCAATTTCATTCACATCTAACAGGTGAAAATATTTTTAATGAATTAAAAGAAAAATATGAGCCAAACACAGTAAAAACAAATTCGGCAATTTTTAAGTATTCAAATAAAACTCCGGATGATGTTTTTAATTATCATAACGATTATATTAAACATTTTAATTTAAACTTTAATGTTGACGATTACGATACTTTAGACGGACCTTGTCAAGTTTTTATTGGTGAAACTAATTTAGATATTCTTAGATTTGTTGATAATTGGCATAAGTTTACGTTTTTTGGATATGAGAAAGAATTTGGATATGGTTATGGTAATAATAAACACGGAAACTTATCTTTTGTTATTCCGACATCAGGGTTTAAATTAAAATGGGAATCATTTCCATTTTACCCCAACCATAAATATGAAGATAGATATTAATTATGTTTAAAATATTAAATTATGAATTAGCGGATAAAGGGTATTATATTAATTTATCCTCATCTACGGATAGAAACCAAAAAATGGAAGAATTAATGTTACAATATAACATTGAGGGTTTAAATAGGTTTGAGGCGTTAACAGATGAAATGATACAATATTCGTGTACAAAAAGTCATTTAGAAATCTTTAAACAATCATTAATAGAAAATTTACCAATAATATTTGTTGGTGAAGACGATTTTAATATAGAGGATGAATGTTATTATCCTTATGATAAAGTTAGAAACTTTAATGAAGTTATTAAAGATGTTCATACTGATTTACAAAATGTTGAATGGGACGTTGTATTACTTGGTTGTAACCCAAAATCACAAATACGTCCAGTTACAAATAATCTAGGGATTGTTGATAAGAGTAGTGGGGCTTGGGGTTATTTAATTAAAAAAAGGGCTTATGAATATATTTTAGAAAATTCAAATTATAAAAGAGACTATATAGCAATTGATGATTATTTACCTTTATTAAATAGTAAAGGGTTCATAACTTTAACAACAATACCTTTATGTATTAATCACGCGATTGGGTTTGAATCAACTTTACAACCTAGAGGACCCGTTAATTATACCGGATGGATTATGGGTAATTATCATAAATTTTTATATGATAACTATCCAAACGGTGTTTTTACTGATTTTAAAATAGAAAAAGAGTTAACTGTTGTTGTTGCAGGTCATTTTGTAGAAAACCATCAATTTTATTTAAATTATTTATTATATAGTTTACCTAACGCGGTATCAAAGTGTAAATTTATAATACATTATGATAAATCCGGGAATGAAGATATTAATAGTGAAATTGTTAAGTTAAACGCATATTTTAGAGATGTTAACTCAGACTTAAATACAGAGTTATCATTTAGTTTTGGAGGTTTAATATCAACAATAGATTATGTATTACCAAAAATAAAAACACCTTACTTTTTATTTTTGGAACACGATTGGGTTTTTTTAGAAAAAGATAATATTAATTTTGACGACTTATTAAAAGCGTTTAATAATCATAATTTTATAAACGCTGTTTGGTTCGCAAAAGATGATAATATTATGAGAGGATTTGAGATTGCTAGAGATGTGGAAGATAAAACAACACCATTTGAAAAAGAAACTCGAGTAACAGAAGTTGATTTGGTAACAACTTGTAGATGGTCCAACAACCCTGTTATTTTTAGAACATCTAAAATGGAAGATTGGTATAACAATATAATTAAAAATGAATATGTTGGGTTTTCACATCAAAGTTGTCACAATGTTGAGGAAACTATGATACCTCATTACCGAAAAATTATTAATGAAAATAAATGGGAAGATATTAGAGATGATTGGGGTACTTTTTTATATGGAGGTATGGGTGAAGGACCATATGTTGGCCATACGGACGCTTCAAGACGATATCAAGGTCAGGCAAAATCCCAACCTGAAATAAATGGCGAAAACTATATTAAAAATAATCCTTTGACTAATGAATATTAATCTTTTTACGGGATGGTTTTATGAACCCGAAAACCTAATAAGAAATAATGAATTTAATTTTTGTTATGAAAAAAATAAAAAATTAAATTTTGGTCAATATTATATAGATAAAACTAAAAGGCCGACATATAATTCATTTTTAAACGAAATGAAAAAATACCCAAACGACATTAATATAATTGCAAATCCTGATAATTTTTTTGATGATAAATTTTTAAATGATATTCACGAATTATATTCTAAGTATAAAAATAAAGAAAAATTATGTTTAGGTTTAACAAGATGGAATTATTTTAACGAGGATGATATAAGATATTTTAATGCTAAAGATTCTCAAGATGTTTTTATATTTTACGGTTCAGTTGATTTAGGAAACGATGAACAAATACCTTTGGGCCGACCAGGATGTGATAATAGATTCTCAGCAATGTTAATATATGATTTAAAAATGGATGTGTTTAATCCAAGTATGGAATTAAAATATTATCATTATCACCCATCCGACGATTCAACAAGGACTTATTTAAATGAAAAATTAGAAAGAACTGAATTTGTTATGGGTGCACACGAATTTATTTATTTGTGTAAATTAAAAGATGTTAAATAATAAAATTATTGTCAATATATTAAAAAAATGAAAAATAAGTTAAATGAAATAATGAATTTTCACAACAAGCAAGTGGATTCATCAATTATTAATCAAGAACAAGTTAAAAAATTAGTGGAGTATTTGTTAGACACTATTGAAAATAATGTAGATGGTGACGTGGTAGAATTAGGTTGTTATGTTGGTGAATCAAGTAAATACTTAATGAAAACATTACTTGAAACTAATTCCGATAAAAAATTATATGTGTACGATTCATTTGAAGGATTACCTGATTTATCCAAATGGGAAATTAACACAGGGTGGAAACCTAGAACTTTAGTAACTAGCGAAGATGTTTTAACAAGTAATTTTATTGAGAATAATTTACCGACACCAATAATAAATAAAGGTTGGTTTTGTGATATTCCGGAAGATAAATTACCTGAGAAAATTTCATTCGCATTTCTTGATGGAGATTTTTACGATTCAATATATGATAGTTTAGTTAAAGTTTATGATAGAGTTGTTGATGGTGGTTATATATTTTTTCACGATTATAAAAGAAATGATTTACCGGGTGTTGAAGCAGCTATTAAAGATTTTTTTGAATTAAGAGGTATTGAAAATAATGTGGTTGAAGTTGTCGCTCAAGTGGGTGGGTATAAAAAAAATTCAATAATAGTTAAAAATGATATTATAAAGGTTGAGACTACTAAATCTAATAATACCACAACATTAGTTACCGGATTATGGGATATAGGTAGAGGAGACCTCCAAGAAGGATGGTCTCGTTCATTTCAACATTATTTAGACAAATTTCAACAACTATTACAAGTTGATGTGAATATGATAATTTTTGGTGATGAAGAATTGGAAAAATTTGTATTAAACAATAGACGTAGTGAAAATACACAATTTGTTCGTAGAGATTTATCTTGGTTTAAAAATAATGATTTTTACGATAAAATTCAAAAAATAAGAACTAACCCTGATTGGTATAATCAAGTTGGGTGGTTAACGGAATCAACTCAAGCTAAATTAGAAATGTACAACCCTTTGGTTATGTCAAAAGTTTATCTTTTACATGATGCAAAAATATTAGATAAGTTTGATTCGGAATATATGTTTTGGATTGATGCCGGATTAACAAATACAATCCACCCTGGATACTTTACCCACGACAAAGTTTTAGATAAATTACCTAAATTAATTAAGAATTTTCACTTTGTTTGTTTCCCGTATGATGCCAATAGTGAAATTCACGGATTCAAGTATCAAGAATTATGTGATTTAGCCGGTAAACCTGTTAATATGGTTGCTCGAGCAGGTTTCTTTGGTGGGAAAAAAGATGTTATATCGGAAATTAACACCATTTATTACGGATTAATGAATGAAACCCTTTCAAATGGGTTAATGGGTACTGAAGAATCATTATTTACGATTATGACATATAAATACCCAAATTTAATTACTTATTCAGAAATAGAAGGTAACGGATTAATGGGTAAATTTTTTGAGGATTTAAAAGATATGACAGTTGAGGTTAAATCAGAAATATCTAAAGATGTTGTTGTGAATAATTTGGACACTTCAAAAGTGGCTCTTTATGTTATTACATTTAACTCACCAAAACAATTAGAGGTTCTTATCCAATCTATGTTGGATTATGATAAAGATTTTGTGGAGAAACCAAAGAAATTTTTATTAGATAATTCAACTGATTTAACCACAACACCGAGATATATTGAATTGTGTGAACAATACGGTTTTGAACATATTAAGAAAGATAACATTGGAATTGTTGGTGGTAGAGTATTTGTTGCCGAACATTTCGATGAAACTGATTTGGATTGTTACTGGTGGTTTGAAGACGATATGGCGTTTTACCCTAAAAAAGGTGAGGTTTGTAGAAATGGATTTCCCCGTTTTGTTGATAACTTATATCAGAAATCATTAGACATACTTGCTAAAGAAAATTTTGATTTTCTTAAACTTAATTTTAGCGAGTTTTTTGGTGATAATAGTGTACAGTGGAGTTGGTATAATGTCGGACAAGATTTCAGACAAAAACATTGGCCAAACAACCCTAAATTACCGGTTCAAGGATTAGACCCCAATTCACCTAAAACAAAATTTGATGAAATACATATCCACAAAGGATTACCGTATGTTACCGGAGAAGTTTATCTTTCAAATTGGCCAATTGTGTTATCGAGAGAGGGTAATTACAAATGTTAT
>Ga0181349_1001319_pt1 | contig 10620 bp, 10 predicted proteins | sample Su13VDMM110SD_FD_130106 | JGI IMG/M metagenome (GOLD analysis project Ga0181349, IMG submission 130106) | Freshwater viral communities from Lake Michigan, USA - Su13.VD.MM110.S.D | ecosystem: Environmental > Aquatic > Freshwater > Lake | place: USA: Michigan | collected 2013-07-16 | reverse complement strand
TGCTTGCCCTTCGCGAAATCCGTGTAATAGTGGTCTTTCATATAATTTTTTTTATATAACGCACTTGTTTCGAAAAACTCTTTCATCGCCGATTTTTTCCAGCAATCCTTCGCAAGTTCACGGCGGTCATCGATATCATTGTGTATATCTTTAATCAATTCAGTCACTTCAACAAATGGTATGTCCTCCGGTTTCGCATTCGCGACAATATCTACCTTGTCACATAACTGACTCACAACTTTATGAATTTGGATATTGCTCGACAAGTACGCCTCTGTTCGCTTCCTCACTTCCATCGGAATAAAGTCGCCCATTCGGAAATCGTTTTCCATAAGCATCTTCAAATGACGCAGTATGATACACATCATTGCCGAACGATGAGGGTGTTTCCACATATCCGTCTTCAATAATGGATTACCACGATATATACCCTCCTTGTGATTCACTTCCTCCTCGAGTTCAGTAAAACGATTCGGATAGAGGATGTCAATGAATCGCTCCGACTCCGCGCCGTTTGGCTGTGGGTCTTCTTGTAAACCCAATCTATCATTACACTCAACACCATATGTGCCGTGATTGTATATTTTTGTATCATTGGAATACAGTTTCCTCGCTTGGATGCCTTCACCTCCAGTCAACGACTTGATAGCCGCATTACACAGTTTCTTCGATTTCTTCGGCTCCAATGACCGCACCCAACGCTTCTTGCTAATTTTCGCCAATGCTGGATTGCCGTTGGTCGAATTGATAGGGTCAGTGTATACCTCATACGGCATCTCATTGTAGGCATATTCGCCAATACAACACGCCCAAAACTCATTCAGTAGACCCTTCCCATTGCGTCCAGCACCATTGAAGATGATAAACTTCTCCAAGCATTGACCGCGCAGGGAGGATGCGTATATCATCTTGAGGAGGGTTCTAATCGCTGGATTGGGCATAATTCCAGCAAACACCTCCTCTACCTCTTTTATCTTGATAGCAATGTCACTCGTCTCATCAAGGGGGACGCACTCTTCGCACGCTTTGTTGTAAATCAACCAATCGTGTTCATTAAATTCCCATCCAGTATTCATACTCACATAATCATCGATATTGTAAGGACGAAACTTGAACTCCTTGATGTCAAACACTCCATTCGTAAATCCAATCAAATCACCATTCAAATCAAACTCAACATCGCGGTTCATCTCCGTCTCACACGCGCCGAATATTTTGTTCCGTGTGAATGTATCTTGAATATGCTCCACAAACTTGTCTGTGATAGTACACACGCTTTCGTAATCCATTGAAAGCTCTTCAGTCAAAATCTCATCGCCGATTTTCTCTTTGATTTTTGCGACTTCGTCAAGAATCTCCATTGGAATTGTCTCTGTAATGAGTTTCGCGAGTTTTCGAGGATGTTCTTTCGCTGAATGCGACTTCCAGCAATTATTATCCTCTTCCCAACATTTCCATTCGCCATCTCTGAAAATGTTTTCACCTACCGACGCTACACGATTAATAAATCTCGCCATTCCAGCATCGGTCTTGATACCCATTGGGTCTTTCATCTTCTTCATAAGTGTAGCTATTTCTGACTTCACCTCCTTCTCGTCAAACTCCACAAAATCCGCAGTCAGCCCTTCCCAATTCAAAGTCGTATCCATTTCCTTCTCCTCCCATTTTACATCATAACCCAGTTCCTTGCTCCACTTGTTAAGCGTCTCAATAAACTTTCCAGCCGTCTCATACGACCGTGTAATGTTCTTCGTAAGTACCTTGAATCCATCGTATTCATATTCATAGGTGTCGTAATCCGATGACTTCAAAACAGTCGTTTCCTTCGCAAGACGCTCCAAAATAGCTCCTACTAATCGAAATTCGTGTTCTTGGGCATAGTACGCAAGAAATGTCAACTCCCATCCAGCATCCTTGCCGTCGCATCCGCTCTTCTTCGTGCTTCTCGCAAACTCCTTCAGCACTTCATTGTTCTTGATAAGTTCCTTATTAATTTCCTTCAGCTCCGCACTCAACTCGAACCAAAACTTCGGCAAATCTCCCTTCAAATCCCAATCCTTGTACCAACGCATTGTATTTCTTTCTCCTCCACCATACAGAGTAGAATTGATGAGGTCCTTCACAATCTTCTCGCTCCGCTTCACTTTGGGGTCAAGCTTGAAGGCATCGTAGAAGATTTTGCTTACTTCCGCCTTCTTCGTTACCCAGCGCGTAATCGTGGGGCATTTGATACCGTTCTTGGAACAGATATTCATAAATATTGATGCGTGAGCTGACCGCAAATCAAAATCTGAATAAATTTCCTTGCTGATGAGATTGCGTACATCACGAGGCAGCGCCGATAGCGACAACATACCTAGTGGATATGCTCTGCCCCAATTCTTCTTCCCTTCGCGTTTGTATTCCACTTCCACGCAACCATTCTTGATTTTGCGATAGTACAGTGTGAGGTGATTGTGAGGCGAAGTGATTTTCAGAAATTTCAAAATTTTTGCTTGAGTTTTGTTTTTCATATTTTCAAAATTGTAAGGTGTGTCGCTGACTTTTCCACTTTTCAGCAACCACGCTATTTTCCGTCGGTCTACAATCTCGCGTGGGGTCGAACGCAGAATGAAGTTGGGTTGTGTGGTTTTCGTAAGCGTAAGTGGGGGCTTCACGCTCGCGACGACGACCACAACAGGAGCAGGAGCAGCGACCGCAGTCACTTCAATTTCAGGGGGGGTTTCCATTGTTCCTAAAGTTTGGGGGGGTTCTAATATACTTATTGAATGTTGTTTAAGTTTGTTTTCAATATTATCTTTTTTCGCTTTTTGTAAAGTTTTGATTTTTAATATTTTCGTATTCGTTGGGATTTCCATTTTCGCGTGATGAGTTCTGCTATATTATATACTTAGATAAAAAGTTTTCAATTTTATGTTTTATTAAATAAAAATGCTAAATATAATAATCTAAAATAGAAAATAAGATTATTTTATTTTAAAATCGTTTACAAAAATGAATTCGTTTTTTTAGAAATCATAAAAAAACGCGCTCCATACTCACTGTAAAAAATATAAATTGAAAACTTGAAAACTTATTTTACATTCATCAGTTTCGGTAGCACCAGCCACAAAGACACAATGTATAGCAAGGATTGGGAACAGCGCGGAGAGGATGCTTGGGTGTGGAATCTCGGAGATTATGGTTCACCATCTCGTAATGTGATTACGACAAAACAAATGGTATTGAAGAGAACAAAATGGGCGTATAGAAGGCACAAAGAAATATTAGAGATGTTGACTTGGAAGGACCTTTCCAAACAAGAAAGGGTTGCTCTTACCAAAGAACTCCCACAAATCATACTAGAACTCTTGTTTCTTGTGGAATGGGGCACCAAACTGTTTCCACCGCCAGCAGCCAAAAAAATGATTGTCATCAAACTGTCAAAAGAACAATCCACCAAAAGAAAACACCGCATTGAAGACGACGAACCGCTGTCTGAAGTACTGATGAGAATTCAGATTGAACGAGAGGCGGCAATGGTCTAAAAAAAAGGGAGCCACAGTGTCCCAATGTTTTTTTTTACTTACTGTGTAAGCGCCGTCCACGCAACCTCCTTGAGTTGCTGATTTTCTGTAACAACATAGTCGTAATCACAAGTTGCTTCTTGGAGTTTGGTGAGCTCATTCTCAAGAAATTCCGTTCTCGCTTGATACCACATTGCGTCATCGTACTTCTCCGCATACCGAAGGTCGTCGAAGGTGTGTACCTTGTTTGTCTTCATTGTCGCCCACATTGTTCGCACTGGTCCTTCAGGATGGGTGATGGTACAGAAGCCGCTGGGATTGTTTTCGGCGATTGCCTTGAGGTTTTCTTCATCTTGTTTGTAACTGTACCTCGCCGTAGTGGATGGTGTTGCCCTCTTCAGTTTTTTGTATTCAACTTTGAGTTCAGCAAGTTCCTTCTCGGCAGCGTCAAGGCATTGTTCAATCATTTCCGTTTCCTCATCCACTCTTGCCTCGACCTCCTCAGAAACCCACATCTTAGCTCTCTCGAGATTGGTACACACAAAGTAGTCGTTGTCGTACAGAAGAGCAATAGCTGCCTTGATTTCCGCTGTCATTGTTGTTGCCATTTCGTATTTGTTGTTGTTGCTTGAACTGATGAATGTTGAGTTAGTTTTTAAGTTTTCAATTTATATTTTTTTCACTCACCTTTTGCTTTATCGCTGCTATCCCTAATTATAGGATTAATTTGATTTCAATTTTCTGTTTTGCTAAAATCGGAGGATAAAATAGATAATTCATATATCGATAATTCAACATTGAATGTTTCCACCATTTCCACCACTTTTTTGACCATTTCCAAAACTATTTCTATAGGCGAAAACCATCTACCCAACTTCCAAAATTACAGTGAAAAAAAGGGTAGTAGCACCAGCCACAAAACCCTACCTACCAAAATTAATCCTCGTCACTATCTTCGCTGTCCTCGCTGTCGCTGTGGTCATTGCCGTATTTATGAACCTCACAGAACACAGTCCAGTGGTTGAACTTAAGGTATCTCATTTTCCTCTTGAGTTCTGCGAGTTCATCATTCTCCTTCTTGAGTTTTTTATTTATTTCTTGGAGTTCCTCGTAGGCAACCCTCCACTTGTCGAGTTCTTGTCCCCACTTGAAGCCGGTACCCTTCACTTTCTTCTGTGTTGTTGTTGCTGTTGTTGCTGTTGCTGTTTCTGTTGCTGTTGTTGACATTCTGATTTGTTGCTGTGTTCGATTTATAGGATTACTCTGCTTTCAATTTTCCGAGTTACGAAAATGTTTTTCAATTTTTATTTTATTCAATAATGAAAAATCGATTTTCCACCATTTCCACCACTTTTTTGACCATTTCCAAAACTATTTCTATGGGAAGGAACTATCTACCCATCTACCAAAACTGTTAGAAAGGTAGTTTGGAAGATTCTTTTCGCTAACGCGTAGGGTAATCTATTCTCTTAATTATGGTGATTTATTTATTGTTAAAAGGGTTATTATAATGATATGTGTTAACGCGAAGGTAATTCTATCTACCAAAGTACCTAATCTACCTAACCTATTTAAAGCTTTAGCATTTATAGAAAACAAAGGGTAATATTTTCTGCTCCTATTATAAAAATGGAACTGATAGTTGAAGAAATGCCTACTGATAACTCGGTTAAATTCAAGTGTGACCTCTGTAATTTCAACCCTTATCAAGCGTGGTGTAAAGGTAGCGTAGCAAGGTTCCACGCAGCCCTTATGAAGCACAAGCAGAGCATACGTCATAAGGAAGCGGAAGCATTCTCAAAAGGGGAGCAACCAGTCAACATTAGTAAAGGGGGCAAGGTATCAGCGGACGCGCCCAGCACAGACAGACCTCCTCATTTTTATATCTCTAAATTAGAAACTATGATTGATAAACTGGAACAGCGCATAGATGCTCTCAACTCTGCGTACGAACCTAGCGAAGACAGCGAGGGTAATAATACAAATCCGGTAGTTTGGGAGGACATTCCGCCCCATAGAAATAGTTTTGGAAATGGTCAAAAAAGTGGGGATTTGGTGGAAAAGGTTGAAAAGGTACACCAGCCACAAATATTTGATTTTAAAGAAATAGAGAAAAAGGCAATGAGAAAGTTTGGGGATGGTAGTTGTATTACGAATACGAATACCTTGAATGCGGTCGTACGTTGCTTGAATTGGTGTGAGGTCTACATTAAGGAAGACGGACGTAGGGCGAGAAATACTGGATATTTGAAGACAACAGTGGATATGATAAAGTCATTGTGTTCATTAGTCGCTGAAGGGTGGAGGGCGGAGGAAGAGGATTACGACGCAATCGGTGGACGTTTAGACAGTATTATGGAACATCAATTTTCAGTGTAATCTTGGAAGTTGGGTAGATGGTTTCCTCCTATAGAAATACTTTCAGAAATGGTCAAAAAAGTGGTGGAAATGGTGGAAACTGGGGGTTTGTGGCTGGTGACCCTCTTAATCTCTTTATAATTGAAAAGTGATATAAAGATGGTTCAATATATATTATAATATTATCCTTAATATAAGAGAGATGATGAATGCTTTGAACGTTATACCGCAAACGGCAAGTGTGTCACCTCCAAACACAATATCGCCTATCAACCGCCAGTACGTCCAGCGGTGTCTTTTTAATTGGCGGCACCAGTTGGGTGTCGATTTATCGGTTGAAGAACACGCGGAGTTTCGCGAAAATAAGAAATCGTATTTAGGAATAGGTGAACTGTCGCCGCACCTTGTTTGTAAAATGGTGAGGCACTTTTATCCGGAATTCCAGTTTCCCAGTAACCCTATACCAATCCCTCCAAAAAATATAAATTGAAAACTTAAAAACTAACTCAACATTCATCAGTTCAAGCAACAACAACAGAACAAGATGCCCACCTACTACTCAAGCGCAAAGGACTACAAGGACACAGCAAAAAATATGGCGAAAAAAGTGAAAAAAATTTACCCCACATTCCTCAAGGGAAAGATTGTGGATTTGGATTGTGAATCAGATGGAGCGAGTAGGGTGTTCTTCAAGTGTGATGGAATTGATTTCACTATCAGAACGTGGAACATAGAGGAATGCTCAAAAGGAAGAATCAAAATTGATTACAGCGTTTATGGATGGTATAATTGTACAGATTGTAACGAGAAGTTCGCACGAGATTTGCCTGAAGATTTTACGAGATGCGACAAGTGTGCGTCCGGTAAATGATTTGTTTAATATAATAAAAAAAAAGGATATAAATCCTTCTTTTTTATTTTCAACGTTTCTTGCCCTTTCCCTTTTGGATTGTTTCCAAATCCTCTCCCTCAGCCATTCCAGCAGAGAGTAACCAGCAATTTTTTTCAGTCATAACGACTTGCGGATAATTCTTAAATATACAGCACCAGCGCGTATCGAGTTTTTTAATCGCGAGAATGTCTTTTATATCCAAGCCCACGTACCCCTCTAATAAATAGCGTTGCCCTTTGAATGAGGAACTGTGTGGGAAGTATACAATGGCGTGTGCCTCGTTCAGAATGCGTCGAGTATTGCCCCTATCTGTAGGCAAGTGGGATACGTAGCACGCGGAGATTTTAAAATGTCTACCGATTTCCAGTACTTGATTTGCTAATTCCACGACTGCGGTGCGGATTTTCTTATCGGAGATACAATCTTGGTCATCAAAAATAACCAAACTCTCCTTCAAATCTTCCGGTTTCAAGGGTTTCTTATAAATTTCTTCGTCCATTTTCACACGTTTGGGTTTTATGGCATCCAAACTTTCATCCTCATTCAGTGACGAGAATAGGTAAATTTCTCTGTCCGGATATGCTTTGCGGAACTTTTCGCAGTATTTTCGAATATACGTCGACTTGCCGCTGCCTGATGCTCCAGTAAGGTAAATGATTTCGCGTTCTGCTTTTATGTTGGGGATTTGCTGAAAATGGAATTCTTCCGGAAGTTCGAGACGTTCAAACCCTTCCTTTGCTTTTTCGCTGCCGGTCGCAACCCAAATCTGCTTTCCTTTTAAATAACCGTCACCTTCAATGGACGCAAGGGGTCGACCTATCTTTTCCACGTTTAATGACATTTAAATATTCGTATGTTATTATACACTAAAATATGATTATATTATTTTTTCTTGAAGAATTGTAATGTTTCTTGTTGTATTTTATTATCATTTGATTTGATTATTTCTTCGACTTCAGAAATTGAGGAAATGCCTAATTCTTTGAGTACGAAGCTTGCTCGCCCTTTCGTCATTTCGTCACTGTGGTGTTCGAGTAGGAGTTTGAGTGCCTTGAGCTGTGCGTTCTTCTGATACAGCGCCCCAATCGGCGAATTGAATAAGCGTGTTAGACGTACCATATCTTCAGTGCGACCTTGTATATTATAGATGGAAAATAATCTTTTTTTCGCTTTAAATAAGTTGCCGTCTCGAGTATATTCGGCAACCTCATCCTCTAATGCTTTGAGGGGGTTTTCGACAGAGGAGGGTTCTGTGAAATTGTAGATGACTGATAATTCTGTAAACGTATTTGCTAAATAGAGGACGTAGTCAATCTTAATGAAATCGAGCGACTTTCCTTCAATAGCTCGGAGGAATGCCGTTCTTGAGAAGTCCTTTTGGGTGTTGAACTTGGTTTTGCTATCATCTGTATTTTGTACTTTGAGTTCGATAAAGTAGAGCGTTTGACATCTATCATTGTCGGAGCGTTTCAAGATGAGGCGGATTTCGTCATAGATTTTTTGTGCGGATGCTGGTTCACCAATTTGAGAGAAGAGGTCAATGTCGCTGTAATAATTCTGAATGGCGAGCTTTGCTGACCCAGCGATGATGATGGGTTCATCTTTGTATTTGAGTTTGTTAATAATGCCGACCACGTCGCCGCTTACAATACGTTTTTCGCAAACATCTGCCATTATGTATATTATTATATTAATCGTAGATTATATTTATTAAATAATATTTGTGTATTATAATTACAATATTAATTAATGACCGATTTTAAAAGGTATCTTGACGGAATTGGAATGTCACCGAAACAGTACTTGATGGAGGCGAGGAACAATGCGAACAAGCGAGGATACGATGCGGACACCCTTGAGTTCAGCGAAGACGGCGTTGCGAAGTTGGTGTACGAGGGTGTGGGGTTTGGGCGTGTTGGTTATAGGGATTTTATTATATGGCGGCATTTAGAGAACCAGCGACAAGTGCCGCGCGGTACGGCAGCCCTTCGACAGCGTGCTTATTTGGCGAGGGCAAGGGGCATCAAGGGGGCGTGGAGGGGTAATCCTATTTCACGCAATTCTCTCGCCATATCGATTCTATGGGATGGAAATACATCCATTCGTTGATGTATTAATTATAATAAAATAATAAAATCAGATTTAATTATAATAGTATAATAGTATAATATAAACAGAATAAAAAATGTCATTTGCGACTTTTTGTGGAACAGACCCAACAAATGCGGCAACGTATCAAAGAGTACTTACACGTTATCTAGAGGGCGGAGGTGGTGGTGGTGTAGCGGCGGTGACAGAGGGTGTTCTTGGAAATATCAGTATTCCTAATCCGTTAGTGCCATTTGTCTCCGTGAGGAACCCTCTCAACGCAGTACTCAATCTCGGCACACAAAGTATTACTGGAACAACTGGTAGTATAACGCTTGTAAATGCGGTGGGAACTTCTCAATCAATCCTAAACGCAAATCAACTCCGCATCCAAGATACCGCCGTCGCAGCAAACGGAATACTCCTTACCGAAACCTCCCTTGTCGTTGCTGGTTCTGCTGGAGCAGAAACCATCACATACGGTAGTTCAAATATAGTGAAAACTGGTGGAAATATGGGTATTTCTGCTCCAACTGGATTATCTATAAACGCTGGTGTAGGTGTGAATATTAATAGTGGAACCGCCCCAGTTCAAATAACCCAACCTCTAAATACAACCTCAAAACTAACTACGAATATAGCGAATGTGAATTACTATGCTGATTACGTGATAGATAACGCCAACTCTACGGCGGTTGTTAACATCCCTCCGCCCAACTACAACGGACAGCGTTTAACGTGTATAGCGAGGGGAATAGCACCATTGATAAGTTGGGTTCCATTTGGAAACTTGGCAACAACGGCAAGTCCAAACGGAGTTTATGCGACGTTACTATCTTCTCAAAATGAGGTATGGGTAGCACGGACGGATAGTGCCACCGTTGAAGTATGGGATGCTGCCCTCTCCGCTATACAAGCCACCATCGTTCTCGCTGGAGGTGCGGAGCGATGTTATGTGCTATATGAAGCTGGAGGGTTTATGTTTATAGGAGGTAGTTTTACTCAAATTGGGGCGACATCACAGAACGGACTTGGGAGGTGTAATGTCACCGCTCCATACGCAGAAGATAAAATGTTGGATACAGTAAATAATCACGATGGGGTAGATACGACTGTTGGAGTTAATGGAGTATATGCCCTTGAAGTTCAAGGGGCGTATCTATATGCTGGTGGGACTTTCTCGCAGTTTGTTCCCACCGCCGCGACAGCAAACAATTTTTTTAGAGTAGAGTTTTATACTTCCCCAACCAACGCCCAACTCTATACAGAGGTAGGTGGTGGGACGAATGCCCCAGTGTATGCCCTACTTAATACTGGTACTTATTTATTCGTTGGGGGCGACTTCACTTCTGTTGGACCCAACGCTTATAATTATTGTGCGACTTGGGACGGACTAAATTGGGGTTTTACAGATTCCAATTCTTTTAATAACACAGTAACTGTTCTTGAAAGCGTCAATTTTGTTGGAGTATTCGTAGGTGGGGGGTTTACTCATAGTCCACAAGCGTATTCGTGTTATCTTGATTATAACGTTCCAACAGCAGCCAACCAAGCAACAAATCTTTCAATAGCAAACCCCCTAACGAGAGGTTGCTCTTTTTATAATGGCACCACCTATGTAAATACACAGACCGACGGCACCTTTAGTTCCAGTGGGTTAGGCGTGTGGGTTAGTGAGGGGTCAGCTGGAAATGCTACACCGTCTTTTTTTGGTTCATTCAACGGAACCCTAAATGTAGCGTGGGTTGACGCGGTTGGTTATTATAAGCGAGATAT
>Ga0181349_1001314_pt1 | contig 10640 bp, 12 predicted proteins | sample Su13VDMM110SD_FD_130106 | JGI IMG/M metagenome (GOLD analysis project Ga0181349, IMG submission 130106) | Freshwater viral communities from Lake Michigan, USA - Su13.VD.MM110.S.D | ecosystem: Environmental > Aquatic > Freshwater > Lake | place: USA: Michigan | collected 2013-07-16 | reverse complement strand
TATTGTGTTGCAAATCCATGCACTGTAAATGGAACACAATCTAACACTAACAAACCGATTGAGATCTCTGGAAATCTAACGATAGAACCTATCGATGGAAAACCATCTTACGTTGTCGTTTTTGAGAAATAAAAGATACACAATCTTTTAGCTTGATTTTATTGAATATATATAGTATAGTTAGTCTTATATGATTTATTGATGGAGTTATATCGGTATGTATGCAGTTTCCCCATATGCAGGGTTTTTTCCAAAATACGCTGTGATGAATAATGCATTCTCAGAAGATGAGATTGCAAAGATCAGATTTCTAGAAAAAATTATCAAATTTGATGATGGCGTTGTGGTTGATTCTGCTGGGGGAAACTCACAATCAAAAGAAAGAGATTGCAAAGTTTCCTTCTTAAATGTTGATGACAACACTGCTTGGATTTATCAAAGAATAGCAGCACATGTTTCGCGAGTTAATTATGATAAGTTCATGGAAAATGTTCAGCATATTGCTCCATTACAATACACGATCTATAAAAAAGGACAACATTATAATTGGCATTATGATGTAATCCCTTATTGGACTCCATACACAAGAAAGATTAGTGGTGTATTAATGCTTTCTGATCCGGATGAATATGAAGGTGGTGCTTTAGAAATAGTCACTAATGGAAGACCCAACGAACCAGAAATTGTAAAATTAAAAAAGGGTGAAATCGTTTGGTTCTGCCCAACTTTTCCTCATAAAGTTAATCCGGTAACAAAGGGCACAAGAAGGACAGTAGTGTTTTGGGTTGAAGGAAAAAGAGACTATTAATATGAAACTATTTTGGAAAAATGAAATTATAGAATTTTATTGTCATCCTCAGCACGAGGGTACAATTCCTCCGCCTGTTCCTGCATTTAAACATATAGCACCATGGTGGAAAAAACTCTCTAAATCTATAAGTGATGATTCTATGGATAAGAGAGACCCCTTTGGTCAACCTCCATTCACAGCAAAAAAATGTATGCCACTATTAGATGTAATGTCTTTGGGTTTCACTATACCCCTTCAAGCTGATGTTAACATTATATCTAATTCTGATCTTTCTATAATTAAAGCCATTAATCCACCTGGTTTAGAAGTAGTGTCTTTTCATAGCAAAGATCAAATTGAGGCAGAATCAGACGCAATCAAATTTATTAACTACTGGGTAATTAAAACTGCTCCCGGTTGGTCAACTCTTTTTATACCACCCGCCAATCACTTTAATGCAAATTTCACATGCCTTAGTGGATTAGTTGATACCGACAAATATCCTAAAGAAGTTAATTTTCCTGCTATTTGGCACACTCCGAACTTTGATGGTCAATTACTTTCCGGAACCCCACTAGTCACTGCTATTCCTATTAAGAGAAACTCTTTTGACTCTTATCCTAAAATCAGAAAAATGTCAGATAAAGAATTTAAAGATATTGATAGAATGTCAAAAATACAAAAAATGAGGAATTCTTATTACAGTAATGAATTGCGAGAACCAAGAAAATGAATTTCTTGAGAAATATATTTACAAAAAATAATACAAAAGATTTAGAGTTTGTCGATACTACAAGAATGGCATATATGCACAATCCTGTGCAGAAAGCCTCTGAGGTCGCTACACATTTTAAAAAACGTCAGGTAGAAAAATACAAGAAGTTTGAATTCATCGCTTGTCCTGGTATGGTGGATTTAAAAAATTATGGCTACATCATTCCTGCCTGGGACGATATGCACTTCATTGCTAATGAATCTGATTGTATGGCTCTTATTGGAGGGACAGGAGGAAGAAGACAATCATCGTTTTCCAAACCAAAGCTGATGTCATCAGCTATAGCTGAGGGTATCCTTGAAAATCAAGATAATGTTCCTTTAAGGGTTTTTCATTTTGGTTCTCCTTGGCGTTTGTCTTGTCAAAATAAAGAAATTTCAGCGTTAATTCAAGCTGCAACATTCCATTCTAGTTTCTTACACAATCTTAATGTCTATCCGGGAATTGTAGATTATGGTAAATTTTCAACGATTAATCTTATTTGTTCAATAAAAAGAAAATGTGAGTTCACGATTAAAGCAGGAGAACCTTTATTGCATGTTATTCCTTTTCATGGAAAGGGAATTTCTGCAGGGTTCGGTCCAGGCGATCAACACCAAATAGATGAAGCTTTGGGATCTAAATCTTCAACATCACAATGGTATAGGAAATATATCACTAGAAAAAAAGAAACAAATTTAACTTCACAAGAATCTGAGAAAGAAGTTTAATGAAAATATTTGTAAGCGTTGTTTCCTATAGAGATCCTCTTCTGAAAATGACTGTTGAGAGTCTGCTAGATAACAAATCACCCAGACATGATGTGGTTGTTGGAATATTCGAACAAATTGCAATAGAAGATAGTTTGATTGTAAAGTATCCAGAGTTTTGTAATAGACCTGATATAAGGTATAAGAGAATCGATCCACAATATTCAGATGGAGTTTGTTGGGCTAGGCATATTAATGCATTACAAATAAAGGATGAAGACTTTTTCTATCAGGTAGATTCTCACATGCTATTTGATAAGGGTTGGGATAGGAAGTTAGTAAATGATTTTCGTGTAGCTCAACAAAAACACGATTCTAATAGAATCATTATTACTGCTAATTGTAAAAACTTCGACTTGGATGGAACAGGCGCACCTCGTAAACAATTAGAAGAAATGCAACTTACCTGCAGAGTTAGATATTTTAATTATAATACAAATCTTAATTTGTTATCTGCACATGGAGACCATATTCCTGCAACAAATGATATAGAACCCGCTATACATATATGTGCCGGTAATTTCTTTACTAGTAGTGCTTGGGTAAAGGAAGTTGGGTATGATACTAATATATTCTTCGAAGGTGAAGAACAGGTTATGGTTATAAATTCCTTTGCCTCCGGATACCATATCTATCATCCTAAATCTATTCATTGTTATCATCTACTTGGAACACACCAGTATATAACAAAACAGTCATTCAACCCAGTAATATCTGAGTCTGTATTAGGGCAAAGAGTATATAACTCTCACCAGTATATTAAAAAATATTTTGCAAACTTTGATGAGGGCATTCTAGAGAAATATTATGAATACAGCGGAGTTGATTATATCAATCAGAAGTTAGATGAAAAAGCTAAGACTTATACCATAGAGGTTTCTTTATCGTCTCTCGCTCCGCCGTTACCAGAGGAGATTGTAAATGTCAACGAACAAGTTTAATGGTGTTCCGTGCGTTATATTTGATGACTATTACTCTGATAATGAATTAGCACAAATCGCACAAGAAATTGAATTCCTAGCCCCAAAACTTGGTGATGAAAATACAACAGGTACTGCACAGGAAAAGACTCCATTTGGAGAAAAATCGAAAAAGCGTGGACATGGTGTGTTTGTTGATGAGGTATATCAAAATCGTGGATACAGTTCTATTTTAACTGTGTCTCACAAGATATTTGCAGATCCGAAATATTCAAATAAAATAAAAGAAGCTGAAACCTCTAAAACTGGAGGGATATATTGGAATCTTTGGAAAACAGTAAATCATCACTCTACATTATTACAAACATATAGAAATGGAGACTACTATAATTTACATGTAGACTCTTCGTTATTCACAGTAATCACCACGCTTAAGTTTGCCAATGAGCCGATGGTCGGTGGGGATCTGTTGTTTAGAGATAATTTTGGAAAAGAGTTCCTTTACAAAGCAGAACACAATAGCACTATAGTATTCCCATCAGTAATAGAACATAGTGTGACTGAGGTGTGTGTTGATAGTTATAGGAAAACCTCTATTTTCGATCATAGGTGGTCCATCGCTCATTTAATGAGTCATAAAACAGCATGAACCAATTATGGCAATACTGGAAATCTGGTGTAGACACTCCCACATTAGAATCAATCATTAATGTAGGTGATAGAATACCAGTAAGTTCTACGACTCTTGGATACGCTGGGGAAGTTACTAACGATAACTATCGTAGCTCAGACATTCGCTGGTTCAATAAGAACTATACTGAACACAAGTTCGCTGTAGATTTACTACTATATTATGCTCATGAAGCTAATAAGAATGCATTCGGGTTTGATATAAATTACCTCAATGATATCCAGTATACCACATATAAGGCTTCCGAGGGTGGTAAGTATGATTGGCACCAAGATGTATTCTGGGCTAACAAGACTATGCATGATCGTAAGCTCAGCTTAATCATACAGCTTACAGATCCTTCTGAGTATGAAGGTGGAGACTTTCAGTTCGATTCAGATATACCTCAGCCAGACCCTGCTGAAATTAAACAAAGAGGTTCAGTGATCGTATTCCCATCATTCCTAAGACACAGAGTAACTCCGGTTACTAGTGGTGTCCGCCGCAGTTTAGTCTCTTGGGTAGAAGGTCCGAAGTTCAGGTAATTGTACTATTATAAATAATAGACAATGTACTCTGGGGAAAGGGAACCGAGATGGCTGTTAGTAATAATTCTTTTAATGTCAAAAATGGTCTTACAGTAAACACTAACCTTCTATTTGCTAATAATGGTCGAGTGGGTGTAAATACAGACTCTCCTGATACAACTCTCACGGTTGCCGGAACAGCTAATGTCCAGGGCAATGTGGCTGTAACAGGAACCTTATCCACCACAGCTAACGTAGTTACCGTAAACGTATATGCTACGACAACCACCTCTAATGTGGTTTCGATAACCCTAACCTCAAATTCTATTAATGCAAATGGGATTAATGTTAATAGCATAACCACCGCAGCTAACACCATATTCAATGCCAATGTATATATTAACGCAAGTTCGTATCTGTATGTTTCTGGCAACCTAGTCGTTAATGGTACTCTAACAACTGTAAATGCAGTTAGTGCCAATGGTAATAGTATCCCTGCTACAAATGCTACCTTCTCATTAGGTAATTCCACCTTTACTTGGTCATCGCTTTTCGCTTCAAGCAACGTCAATATAGGAAGCATCAGTGCAACTGCTAATGGTCTTGTCGCCAACACCACCACCATCACTTTAGGTAATAGCACAGTAAATGCTGTGATTACTTCCACCTCCCAGAGCTTTGGCTATATCGGTTCATTACCTGGGTTTACAGCTAACACTACAGTAATTACACTTGGTAATAGTTCAGCAAATTCTACAGTAAACTCAACTGCTTTCAGTGGGTCTGCTACATCACTTGTTGGCTACACCTTTGCTACACCTTCTCCAATCGGTTCTGGTACAGCAAATACAGGTAACTTCTCCACATTAACTATTGCAGGTTCTGCTGTAGCTACTGAGTCTTATGTGGCCAGTACAATTCCTACAGTTACAGCTAATAATGCTACCTATCTTGGTGGAGTAATAGCTGCTGGTTATGTTCAGAATACAGAATCAAGAACTCTATCAGGCAATTTAACCTTCTCCGGTGCAGTTACTTCGTTTACCGGTGCTAACGTAACTCTTAGTAGCACAACAAAAATTATTGCTAACTCTGCCTTTGGTACAACTGGCCAAGTTTTATCCAGTAATGGTACTGGCGTTTATTGGTCATCTGCTGTAGGTCCAACTGGATATACAGGTTCAGTTGGCGCAACAGGTGGTACTGGTCCTACAGGTCCTACTGGTCCAACAGGATACACAGGTTCAGCTAGTACAGTTGCTGGTCCCACAGGTCCAACTGGGCCAAGTGGTTCTAACGGCACTAATGGCGGCACTGGTCCCACAGGTCCAACTGGTCCAACTGGTCCAACAGGTCCAACAGGTCCAACTGGTTCTGCAGGTGGCACGGGTCCAACTGGTCCCACGGGCAATCCTTTTGGTGGCGGCACCTTTACTGCTAACGTAGCTGTTACGGGTAACGTTGCTGTTACGGGCAGCATAACTGCTACTGGTGATATTACAGCATTCAGTTCAGATAAACGCTTAAAGGAAAATTATAATCAAATTACTGATGCTGTTAATAAAGTAATGAGCTTAAACGGTGTTACATATAACTGGAATGCTCTTGCTAATCAATTAGTAGGATACGACCAAACAACTAGAATTGTTGGTTTGATTGCTCAAGAACTAGAAGCGGTATTACCTGAAGCTGTTAAACTTGCTCCCTTTGATAGAGACGAAAATGGAAATAGTAAATCTGGTGAAAATTATAAAACAATTCAATACGAGAAAGTTGTTCCATTATTAGTTGAAGCTATCAAAGAATTAAAATTCGAAGTTGATGCGTTAAAGGGTAACTAGAAATGACTGTTAAAAGTAGTGGCTCTCTTGCGTTTAGCGAAATACAGACAGAGTTTACTGGATTAAATCCAATTTCTCTTTCGGAGTATTATGCTAATGGTGCTTATGTACCAGCTGGCACTACTGGAATAAATGGAGCCATTCCTTCAAGTGGCGCAATATCTGTATCAATATTTTATGGAACGACGAAATTCGTATCCGGTACGGTAACATATATAACTGGCACCGGCGCGACCTTCACGGTGCCAGCAGGTACGACTACTCTTGAAATTGAGATTGTCGGCGGTGCCGGTGCCGGTGGATATGGTAGTGACTACGACGACGTAAATTATGGCGGTGGCGGTGGCGGTGGCGGTTCTAGGTCCAGAACCAGTGTTGCTGCCAGTGGGGGCGGTCAGAGTCTTACCTACTCTGTTGGTGCAGGCGGGGACGGACAAGGATCTCCCAGCTTTTCTGGCGGTCAATCTTCTGTCAGCGGCGGTCTGATAACCACGATGACTGCTGGCGGCGGAGTTCCTGGCGTTTCTGCTGGGTTCAGCGGTGGCGCTGGCGGCTCTGGTGGCACTGCTTCCGGCGGCAATGTTTCTAACAGTTCCGGTAGTCTTGGTAATACCGGTGGGGCTGCGTCGGGCGGGCAAGGCGGCGTTGATTTCAGTGTTGGTGGCGCTGGCGGTGTTGGGGGTAGTAATCCGGGTGGTGACGGCGCGGACGGTTATGTGAAGTTTACTTACACGTAGGATAGTTAAATGGCGTTTGATCCTGCAAAATTTTAATAGAAACATTTATAGATTAATAATTAAGTAATAACGAGTAAATGATAAGGCAAAAAAATGGCAGTACCATCATCAAGAGCAGATTTTAAGAAGTATTGCCTAAGAAGGCTAGGTGCTCCTGTCATTGACATCAACGTGGATGATGATCAGGTCGAAGATCGTATTGACGAAGCTCTAACATTCTTCTGGGATTACCACTTCGAGGGTGCTGATAAGCAGTATTATAAGCATCAGGTAACTGATACAAATATCACTAACAGATATATTACTTTACCATCAAACATCATTGGTGCAGTAAACATTTTTCCAATCGGTCAGTCTCTCTCTACTAATAGCATTTTCAATATTCGTTATCAGATTAGCTTGAATGATCTTTATGATCTTACATCAACAACGATGGTCCCTTACTATCAGGCTATGCAGCATATTCAGTTCCTAGAGCAGCTACTAGTTGGTCTCCAGCCTATTCGGTTTAATCGTTATGATAATAAGCTTCATATTGATACTGCTTGGGATAACATTAATGTTGGTGATTACATTGTTGTAGAAGCTTATCAGATTGTAAATCCCACAACTTATGGTGCAGTATTTGGTGACCGTTGGTTGATTCGCTACACCTCTGCTTTAATCAAGCGTCAGTGGGGCGATAACATCACCAAGTATGATGGCGTTCCACTTCCTGGTGGTCTCAAGTTTAATGGTCAGAGAATTCGTGATGATGCTCAGAAAGAAGTAGAAGCATTAGAACAGGAAATGTATACGACTTGGAGCCTACCAGTTGGCGATATGATCGGATAAGATCATGGCAACTAATTTCTTTTTTAGAAACTCAGACTACTCTCCTGAACAAAATCTAGTAGACAGCTTGGTCCAAGAGATGATCAAGATTAATGGTACAGATGTTTATTATATTCTAAGAGATACTAATGGCATTGACTCTCTACTTGAGTCAGCACCTAATTCTCTTTTCAATATTGCTGTGCCTATGGAAATGTATATCAACTCTTACTCTGGGTTCCAGGGTGAGGGCGATTTACTTACCAAGTTTGGGTTAAGTATTGCTGATAAGCTAGTGCTTTCTGTATCACGTTCTAGATTCGGTGAAGACATTGGTTCTATGTATGATCTTATTAGACCACGTGAAGGGGACTTAGTATTCTTCCCATTCACTAAGGGTATTTTTGAAATCAAGTTCGTTGAACAGGAAGATGCTTTTTATCCTGTAGGTAATCTGCAGTATTTTGAATTACAGCTTGAGAAGTTCAATTACAATAGTGAAAGATTTAATACTGGAATTCCTGAGATTGATTCTACTCAGACTTCATACTCTGTTGCTGATGACAACTTCGCTTATCTAACAGAAAATGAATTCGAATTAATTACTGAATCTGGCTATGATATAGTTACAGAATATTATGCAATGGAACTATCAGATCCTGTTTCTCAAAATAAGGTCTTTGATACTGAGACACTTGACTTTATTGATTTTAGTGCAACTAATCCTTTTAGTGAAAGCTTCTAATAATGTTTGGTAAAAAATATTATTTCGGTTCGTCAAGAAAATACATCGCGCTATTTGGCTCGTTGTTCAATGACATCATTATTGATCGAGTAGATAACTCAGACAACACACTACAGACTTTAAAGGTTCCACTATCATATGGTCCTAAAGATAGATACCTTGCAAGGATAAAAGAGAATCCTGACTTACAGCGTCAGATTAATCAGATCCTACCTCGTATGTCTTTTGAAATTAAGAGCATTGAGTATGATCCTACTAGGAAGTTGAATAGCGTTGGTAAGAATAGAAAGTCAGCTGCTGATACAGCAAGTCCTATTACTTACCAGTTCAATCCTGTACCTTATAACTTTAATATCGATCTTGCTATTCTTGCTAGAAATCCTGATGATGGGTTAAGAATTCTTGAACAGATCCTTCCCTTCTTTAAACCAGAGTGGACAACTCAGATTAACTTAATTCCTGAAATGAATATTCATATGGATATTCCTATTGTATTAAAAAGTGTACAGTATGCAGATACCTTTGTGGGAAATTTCAGTGATAGACAGGCGATCATATGGGATCTGAACTTTGTGCTTAAGGGTTATTTGTATGGACCTGTTTCTTCTGCTGGTATTATTAAAGAGGTTGATGTTAATTTTTATGTACCAACAACCAATACTGCAGCTGAGGGTATCAGCGTAACATCTATTGCTGAATATGTAACTATAACACCTGGACTTGATGGTAATGGTGCACCAACAAGTAATGTTTCTATCTCTATTCCCGTATCTCAAATCTCCGCTAACAGCGACTATGGATATATTAAAGACTTCTTTACAAACATTGGATAATACATTATGGCTAATACGCAATCAATATCAAATGCCCTTGGCATAAACTTCAGCGCAAATACGGATTCTACAGATCCAAATACCATTTTTGTTCAAGATAAAAAAGCATCTAAAGCAGAAAACGATTATGAGTTTGCTCGTGGGAATCTTTATTCAATCATTGAGAATGGCCAGCGTGCTCTTGATGATATGATAGAATTTGCCAAACAAGCCCAGCATCCTCGCGCATACGAGGTCGTTGGTGGATTAATTAATAATCTTGTTGATGCTAATCAGAAGCTACTCAATCTATCTAAACAAGTCAAAGAGATTACCGACAATGCACAGCAAAAAGAAGGTGGTGACACTATCAACAATAATCTGTTTGTAGGTAGCACTGCGGAGCTTCATAAGCTTCTAAAGGGTGATAATGGCTAACGATAATTATTTAGGAAACAAAAATCTCAAGAGATCCTCAGTTAATATTGAGTGGACTAAGGAACTGATTCTAGAATACCAAAAGTGTTCTGATGATCAGATTTATTTCATTAAAAAATATTGTAAAATTGTAAATGTTGATAAGGGTCTTGTCAACTTTGAGTTGTGGAAATTTCAAGAAGAAATGATCCACACTTTTGAGGACAATAGATTCTCTATTGCAAAGATGCCTCGTCAGGTCGGTAAAACTACCACCGTAGCTGCCTATTTGCTTCACAAGATTCTGTTCAATGAAAGCTATAGAATTGCTATTCTTGCTAACAAGGATCGTGGTGCTAGAGAAATTCTATCTCGCATTCAGCTAATGTTTGAGCATCTACCCAAGTGGCTACAGCAGGGTGTGTTAGAATGGAACAAGGGTAACATCGAACTAGAGAATGGTTCTAAGATTCTATCATCGGCTACCTCATCCTCAGCCACTCGCGGTGGTTCATTCAACCTACTATACCTAGATGAATTTGCCTTCGTGCCTAATAACATTCAGGATGAGTTCTTCGCATCAGTTTATCCTACTATTACTTCAGGTCAGAACACCAAGGTTATTATTACATCCACGCCTAATGGCATGAACATGTTCTATAAGATCTGGACAGACAGCGTGAATAACAAGAACACCTATTCTAGAGTGTCGGTTCACTGGTCCATGATTCCAGGTCGTGATGAGAAGTGGCAGAAACAGACTATCGAGAATACCTCGCAGCGCCAGTTCAATCAAGAATACAATTGTGAGTTCTTAGGTTCTTCTAATACTCTTATTGATGCC
>Ga0181349_1001313_pt1 | contig 10643 bp, 9 predicted proteins | sample Su13VDMM110SD_FD_130106 | JGI IMG/M metagenome (GOLD analysis project Ga0181349, IMG submission 130106) | Freshwater viral communities from Lake Michigan, USA - Su13.VD.MM110.S.D | ecosystem: Environmental > Aquatic > Freshwater > Lake | place: USA: Michigan | collected 2013-07-16 | reverse complement strand
GATCACATGAGAAATTTGGTCACAAACAACAATCTAGAACATACCTTTAACGGTACACTGGTAGAAATAATGTTAATGGATAAAATGCGCAATGAAAATCTATTTGATGTTTTGCCTTTTAAAGAATATGTATTAAAGGGAGTTCACAAGTTTGACGAATACCAATAAAGGCGATCAAAGCCGCTTTATGAGTAGTGCGGAACAAATGAAACAAGACCTTGGCTCTGCGCTTTGCCTGGCCAAATGGAAACAAGTTAGTTTTCACTTGCCCACCGGCCTAAACAACTCATGTTATCATCCACCACTGCATCAGATCACTGCAGACGATCTCTCACGCACCGGAGGCCTGCACAACACAGCACACAAGAAGGCGCAACGTGTGATGATGATACAGGGCGAAAAACCTGCTGAATGTCAGTACTGCTGGAACATGGAAAGCCTGGATAAACTAAGCGATAGACATTATCGCTCTGGTGAACCCTGGGCGGCCGTGGATCTAGAGCGCATTAAAAACTCTACAGGAACAGAAGATGATGTTGTGCCCTCCTACGTAGAAGTCAACTTCAACCATGCTTGCAATCTAAAGTGTAGCTATTGCTCACCACAGTTTAGTTCCAGTTGGCAGGACGAAATAGAACGACTGGGAGCATACCCCACATCAAAGCCACACAATGCACCTGAGCACTTTGTGGGTAATCGTAGACCCATACCCTCACGTGAAGCCAATCCTTACGTGGATGCGTTTTGGGAATGGTGGCCTACCCTGTATCCGCAGCTGGAACATTTCCGCATGACCGGTGGCGAACCCTTGATGGACCGGAACACCTACAGAGTGTTTGATTATGTGTTAGAGCACCCTAGTCCCCGACTGCATTTGAATGTAACAAGTAACTTTTCAGTAGAGGATGTGTTGTTTGAAAAGTACATGGGCTACGCTAAAAAACTATGTACACCCAACATAGAACACTTTATGCAATACGTTAGCCTGGATTCGGGCATTGCTACCCAAGCAGAATACCTACGCCATGGTCTAGACTATGCTCGCATGAGTCGCAATGTTGAACGTTTTCTAACCGAAGTTCCTACTCGTAACAGCCTAACGTTTATTATCACAATGAACAATTTGAGCGTGACAGGCATACAACCCATGTTGGAATGGATACTAAACCTACGTAACACGCACAGCTCTACATATCAACGTGTGTGGTTTGATACTCCTGTGCTACGTGAACCTGCATGGCAGAGCTTGCAAATCTTGCCCGAAAGTTACGTGGCACAACTGGAACATGCCAAAGACTACATGCTGGCTAACTTGATCACAGATGCCAATCCCTTACACGGTTTTAAAGATTATGAAGTACAACGGCTAGAACGTGACATTGCCTGGATGCGTGAAGGACAATCACAAGATAATAACACAGCAAAGGCAGACTTCTATCGTTTCTTTAGTGAACACGATCGAAGACGTGGCACAGACTTTTTACGGTCCTTTCCTGAAATGCGAGCCTGGTGGGCAGAATGCGAGTACCATGCTAGGACAGCATAAGATTATTATAGATGAATGGGCAGAAGTAGTAGACTTGCTGGATCCCTATGCTGACGGAGAGTTCTGGTCCTGGGCAGATGTTGACTTTGATCCTGCTTGCGTATACATTGTGGGCAGGGTTGTGTTAAAAGACAATTGGCAAGTGATAACAGATTTGGCCACACAATACCCTGGACGCATTGTGTTTTGTAATCCTGCAGAAGGTTCTGAAACTATACTGCTACAACTCCGACGCCTGCGTATAGAACCGCATGTGCGTGACGGACGCATCTTGCTGTTGACATCAGGCGATCTAGAGTCTGGATGGAACCAGATGAGTACAGACTGCTACTTTACCAACATAGTAGAATACACAGAAAACAAACACGCACAGCTACAGGCGGCACTAGACTATAAAGAACCTAGACCCTATGAATTTCTTTTCTTAAACGGTCGACTGCGCCCGCATCGCAAAGTGTTAATAGATGGCCTAAGAAAGAATAATCTATTGAATCATGCACTATGGACCAATCTAGGCAGTCATGTAGAAATGGAATTTACGTCCAAGCTCGAGCCTGACAAACAGGAACCCATAAGGTTACTGCCTTCCAAATATGAAATTGAACGTGCGGTGTCGCAATTGAACACTGTGAGTTCCACGGGCTTTGTCAAGCACCAACTGTTCAACAACACCTGGGGCGATGCCATAGTCAACCCACGTTGCTACACTGACACCTGGTACAGTTTGGTGACAGAAACCATATTTGATTACCCACATTCATTCCGCACAGAAAAGATCTACAAGCCCATTTTAATGGCACATCCATTTGTGGTTGCTGCCAACGCAGGTTATCTTCGAGACTTGCGCAACGCAGGATTTCAGACGTTTGATAGCATAATAGATGAACGCTACGACCAAATTGATTGCCCAAGGGCCAGGATCGAGCGTATAATAGAAACAGTGCAGTCGATCAGTCGTGGTGGTGCTGAACATTTCTGGGAGGCCTCACGTGACATCTGTAAATACAATCAACAACATCTTGTGGAGTACAATCGCCAGCAACGTACTCTGCTGCCACTACAATTAGAGCAATTTTTAAATGAACGATCTAGAATTCCGTCAACAACATCTTGACACCAAGTCAGCTAGTTTTTGCGCAGCCAAATGGTACAATGCCACAATATGGTTGGGATCTGGTCAGACCACAAGTTGCCACCACCCGCCAGCACACCATGTAACTGAAAAAGAAGTAATTATTAATCCTGCTGCCTTGCACAACACAAAACAAAAACGTGATGATCGTGCAAAAATGCTAGCAGGTGAACGTCCGGCAGGTTGTGAATACTGCTGGAAGATTGAAGACATGGGCCGCGATGCCATAAGTGATCGTGTGTACAAGTCTAAAATATATCCTATAGAATCATTGGATGAAGCATTTTCTACTCCTGTGCATCATGACGTTAATCTGCGCACATTGGAAATTGCATTCGATAGAACCTGTCAATTTGCCTGTAGCTACTGCAATCCTGCGTTTAGTTCAACTTGGGTAAATGACATACGAAAGAATGGTCCGTATCTTAAACTAGAATCAGACGGTCGCAATCACTTTACCCACACTCACGACAGTGCTCAATTGTATGGATTCAATGACACCAATCCCTACATCACAGCGTTCTTTGAATGGTGGGAAACTGATCTGCACAAGACACTACAAGAGCTAAGAATCACTGGAGGTGAACCCTTGATGTCAGGACATACCTGGAAGCTGATTGATTGGTTCCGAACCAATCAAGGAAAAAGCGCCACACGTCTGGCAATCAATTCAAATCTAGGTGCAGATGTAGATGTAGATCGACTGTTACTCAGCATTCAAGGCATGCAGGTAGAAATATACACTTCGATGGAAGCCACTGGTATAGCAGCCGAATACATTCGCGATGGACTTGATTACTCAGCTTGGCAAGCCAATGTGACCAAGCTATTAAACGCAGGAATCACAGTGCATTGCATGTGCACCATTAATGCCTTGTGCCTGACTACACTGACAGATCATCTGAATCAATTACTAGCATGGAAACACCAGTACGGTCGTGAGCGTGTTAATTTTACACTGAACATTCTGCGCTTTCCCAGCTTTCAGAGTGCTCTAGTACTGTCTGATGTATTACGCACACGCTTCAATCAAGTATTGGCACAGTGGCTAGCTCATAATATTGCCAATCCATTGATGCAAGAACACGAAATCAATCACACACAACGTCTAATAGATTATTTAGATGTAGTAAAAACTCCTCACTCTGACGCATTTGACATGCCCAAACTACTAAATGATTTTAAACAATTTCATACGCAGTACGATCATCGCAGATCAAAACACTTTGGCACAGCATTTCCTGAATTAAAAGAATGGTACAACTTCCTATGACTCTAGAGCAATTGCAACAGCAGTATGACATTGTTACTACTATTGATTTATCAACATGGAATAACAATTACAAAGCCAGTGTTAATAGATTGAGAACTCAATGTCAATCAGCATACCTTCCAGAATACAATGACAATCAACGCATTGTGTTTCAGCACACCTGTGATTACTATGTTAAAGATTCTGATTCAACTGGACTAATCTTAAAGAATATACAAACAGCTCTTAATGAAATTGATATTTCTAACTATTTTGCAATAATAGTCAGTACTAATCCCAACATTGCTGATGAAATGTATCGGGTCAATTTGATCAGTTCTGACCAAGTTCCTGTAACGTTTGTGCATGTGCCTGGAGAATTTCGCAGTGTTCAACTGGATTGCCACCCTTACAATCGTGAAGAACAATATCAATACGGTTCAGCAAATCCCATAAAAATAAGTCTTAAAGATGTAAGCAAGCGCGATCGATTTTTATTAAGTGAAAGTAAAACATTCTGTATGTATCCTTGGGTACACCTGCATGCCTGGCCCACAGGTGAAGCATACCCTTGCTGTCATGCAGAAATGGGTGTGGGACAAGTGGGCAATTGTCGTACAAATACTCTTGAACAAATCTGGAACGACAAGCCCATGCAACAGCTCAGAGACGACATGCTGAGTGAAACCCCTAACCCTGCCTGCGGACGATGTTATGAACAAGAACAGTCTGGATTCTTCAGCGGAAGACAAAGTGCCAACAAGCATCACGGGCACAATATACACAAGCTAGAATCAACACCCTTTGAAATGACCTACTGGGATATTCGTTTCTCAAATCTATGCAATTTAAAATGCCGTAGTTGCGGGCATATCTTTTCAAGTCAGTGGTATCAGGACCAGGCCAAATTGGCCGGCGGAGACTGGCGAGAACGCAACACAGTAATGAACTACGCTGGTCGTACAGAAACTGACATGTGGGAACAATTGATTCCTCATCTGGACTATGTTGAACAGATCTACTTTGCTGGTGGCGAGCCATTGTTGATGGAAGAACATTATAGAATTCTAGACGAGCTGGTTCAAAGAGGTCGATTTGATGTACGATTGGTATACAACACAAACTTCACGCACACTGACCTTAAAGGCAACTCAGTATTTGAATATTGGAAGCAATTTGACAGTGTGGCTGTGGGTGCAAGTTTAGATGCGTCTGGTGCTCGGGGAGAATACATACGCAAAGGCACCAACTGGACTCAGGTAGAACAAAATCGTAGAGATATGTTGGCCATATGTCCAGGCGTGGATTTTTATATTTCACCCACACTCAGCATTATGAATGCTCTGCACTTGCCAGACTTTCATAGGGATTGGGTAGAAAAAGGCCTGTTAAGGGCACAGGATTTAAATGTAAATATCTTGCAAGATCCCTTGTACTATAGAATTGATATTGCACCTCTGGCTTTTAAAGAACAAATAAAGCACAAGTTTGAACAGCATCTTGAATGGCTGCGCCCCCAGGATCCATTGAGCAGAGCCACAGTGGGATTTGAATCAGCAATCACTTACATGATGGCCACAGACAACACACATCTAATACCCAAGTTTTGGAGCAAGACTGAACAATTAGATGCTATTAGACGAGAAAACATACTGGATATTATTCCTGAATTAAAGGCATTAAAATGAACATACCACACGAGCAATTCTGCGTGTTACCCTGGGTGAGTCTTGAAGCCAGTCCAATAGGCACAGTGCGTCCTTGTTGTTTGGCCGACGATGAAATTGTTGATGATAACAATGAAAAATTCAGTTTAATGACTGCTGACTTTGCTGACATACAGAATTCTAATCACATGCGCACGTTACGTGAACAGTTTCTAGCAGGTGAAAAGCCACAGACATGTCGCAAGTGCTGGATGGAAGAACGTGCAGGCCGCACTAGCAAACGCATGCATACCCTGGACAGAATGAAACACATGGGTATCTCAAGTGAATGGACAGCAGACGCCAAGCCCTTGATGTTTCTAGACCTAAAGCTGGGCAACATTTGCAACTTGAAATGCCGTATATGCGGATCATGGAGTTCAAGTCAATTTGCCACAGAAGAATTAAATCAACTGCCATCTGAAGAAAAGAAGTCCAGCTATGCATATCAGATGCTACAAGCAGGTGCCTGGCCCAGGGAAAATACGCAGTTCTGGAGCGAAATTGATCAGCATTTAAATGATATTCGCTATATTGAATTCACAGGTGGCGAGCCATTTATGATTCGGGAACACTTTGCCATGCTACAGGGCATGGTAGATCGAGGTATTGCACATCAAGTGGAAATACATTATAATACAAATGGCACACATTATCCAGAACAAGCCGAGCACATTTGGAAGCATTTTAAAACTGTGGAAATTGCATTTTCAATAGATGACATAGGTGAGCGTTTTGAATATCAACGAACCAATGCAGGCTGGACAGAAGTGTGTGCAAACTTAGATCGTTTTAGAGATCTTAAAGAAATCCATTCCAATATTGTGCTACAAGTATGCACCACAGTGAATGTGTTTAATGTACGTTATTTGGGAGATGTTGCTGAGTGGATAGAACGCAATCGTGATGCATTTAATTTTGTATACTGGAACATGATGCACGATGCATGGTATTTCTCCATTGCCACACTGCCTGATACAGCCAAGGCAGGTATCTCTGCGTATCTTGATTCAGTGGACACTGTGTACCGGGATGAATTTGATCGCATACGAGACTTTATGAATCGCGGTGCCTCAACAGACGGCTTTATGTTGCGCATGAAAGTGCGTGATTTAGATCGTAAAAGACACCAGAACTTGGCCACAGTGGCTCCTGAATTTGCACAACTAATTGACTATGACTACGAAAAAAATTAAACTGCTATTTAACAGACAAGAAAACGCCGAAACAACATGTCCGGGTAGTACCCTGACTGAGCTGATACAGCAGTATTTTGATCTAGAAGAATACGACCCAACAAAGAGTTATAATCGTGCTGAGTGTGTGTTAATGGTGCGCTTGGTCAATAAAGATTTATGGTGGCAGCCTTTGCAACAACAAGGGTTCAAAATGATCATTGACAACAGCCATGAAGTTCCTGAAGCAGTTACGCAATTTTGGGTGCCTGTTACAGACCCTAGATACTTGGAACACAAGCCCGTGCCTGAATCAGCCTTTGTGCTCAATGTGCCCGATTACTGTTGGTATTTGGAAAGTGCTCGTAGGTGGAAGTCTGGTCATCATTTATACTCTCCCCGGCCGCAATACAAGTACAAAGCATTGTTGACAATGAATCGTGAAAAACCACATCGCACTGAGTTATTGACCCAACTAAACAGCGAACTCGATCAGTGCCTTTGGAGTTATGTCCAACAGGGTCATTTGATACCCAACGATGTGATTGGTCCACCAGAAATATGGGAAAGGTACATCAATACTGATTGGTATGATCAGTGTTGTTTTAGCATAGTAGCAGAAAGTATGGCCGAGCCATTTGTTGCTGACCGTGTTCCATTAATCTCAGAAAAGACCTGGAAAGCAGTGAGCATGCAACATCCATTCATGGTGGTAGGAGAACTGGGCACACTTGAACATATGCACAGATTGGGCTTTGAAACATTTGAAAATATCTGGGACGAAAGTTATGATCACACGCAAGACATCAAACAAAGAGTTGCTCAAGTAGTAGCAAATGTAGTACAATACACAAAAGAACCCTTGGATCAACTAACACTACAAAAGATTCAGCACAACCATGCTAGATTTTATGATCAGACTGCAATTACACAGGCTGTAGTAAAACACATCATTAACCCCATATACGAATATGTCTCAACCCAAACCTGATAGCCTGTGTATGGCGCCGTGGACGCATACATATCTGAGTCCACAAACTGAACGACGCATGTGCTGTGCGTCACGCGAGCCAGCACAGAATTTTGAGCAGTACATTGATACAGCCGCAGGCACAGGTGTTTACACGCCTATGACACTGGATGAGCATTGGAACTCAGACCACATGCGTAGTGTGCGTAGGCGCATGATGGCCGGAGAAACCCTGCCTGAATGTGACGTGTGCAATTCCAAGCTGTTGAATACCAGTGTGTACAAAACTTATTTTTGGCAGTTGTTTCGACACAAATACAACGACATAGCCACCACAACAGATGAAACAGGCCGCACCACAATGCAGCCTGTGTCGTGGGATTATCGCTTTAGTAATCTTTGTAACTTCAAATGCAGGTCTTGCGGGGATATGTTATCTAGTGCGTGGGAATCAGAGCAAAAACAACATGACATGGTTGACTGGCGCAATCCCAAAAACAATTGGATGATTCCAGAAATAAGAACACAAATAAGTGCGTTTCAAGATCAACAAATTGAGGCGGAGTTTGCCGAAGCCGTGGAACAACATCGTGTGGAAGAAATATACTGGGTTGGCGGCGAGCCATTGATGTATGAACAACACTGGCGCTACATGAAGCGTATTGTTGAACTAGGCGACGGACCCCGAGTGTATGCACGTTACAACACCAATTTGAGTAGAGTCAACTACAAAGGCGTCAATCTTTACACAGATATCCTGGCCAATATACGTGACTGGCAGATCTGCGCCAGCCTAGACGGCACAGGCGATGTGGGCGAATACATACGCACTGGATTAAATTATGAAGAATTCTTGAAGAATTTTGAACAAGGATTGCAGTACGGTCGGAGAAAATACAATATTCGACAGATGCGCCTGGACTTCACACTCACGTTGCCGGGCATGTTTGAACTCACAAACATGGAACAATTAGCACGTGATTTTAATGTAGATTTATTGGCCAAAGTTATCTTTAGTTTTGGACCACAAATTGTAATGAGTCCTTTATGCCTGCCTCGATCATTGTTGGATCCTTGGATTGATGATCTTTTAGCGCAGTGTCAGACTCGTGTGATGCGTGACATGCTTGCACAGTTAAAAACACGCCCTACATTTGAGGAACAATGGCCAGACACTTATGCTGATGGCATTCGTCAGGGAAAAACTCGTGTGTTACGACTAGAAAGCATACGCACAGCACCTACTGACATGGCCACAATTCTAAGCCAACGTCCAGAGATCAAACAATGGTGGGATCAAATTGAAACAGATTAAAATAACCCTACGTGACTTTACAACAGGTAACTTGTTGCCTGTGTACATAGATGTTGCTGATAACAGCCTAAGTGGTCGCTGGCTTAGTGCATTAAATAATTTAATTCGCAACAATTATCATTTGGAAAAAAATTATTGTTGGTTTGGCTGGCACGAAGGCGCTAGAACAGCAGAATACATCTGTGATCAAATCAATCAGTCAATAGCTGCCATTAATGCCGCGGACATGGGCTATCAAATTGCAGATCATTTTGACACTATTAATACCATTACAGCAGGTGCTGTGGGCGATGGCTTGCCAGGGGGTAAGTTAATACACCACAAACTAAATCAGTTACATCGTTACTTTGAAGATCTGCAAGGGGTGTCAGGTGCAATGAGCCCATTTTATACTCGTGCAGACGCCACAACTCGCTGGCATATACGTCAATTAAACTTGTTGTGTCATGAGTATGAAAGTCTAGTGCTGAGCATGCGCAAGGCACAACACGCACCTGAATGGGTTCGCCCCAGTCAACTCATGTGCTGGCTAAATGCGCCGCGCTTTGAACTAGAACCAGAAGATTATGAGCTGTTTGGTATAGACACAATCAATCGCAGCCTAGGCGGAGTGTATGTGGGCGTGAACAAAGCAGTGGGCAAACATCACTGGGAAGTATTTCACGACGAAGGCCGCGATAGTCGTATAGACGAATTGACTACCACAACGCTACGAGCACAAACACAAGCCGCCGGAGACTTTGATATAGAGTGGGCCAAAGACCCAGGTGCTTACCATTGGCAGATCAAGCAATTGGCTGAATTCCGTGAATGGCTTGTGGTCAATGGATTTGATCCAGAAGACAAGACGCTTACAATAGGGCATCCCCGGGTAGCACAAGTCGACTTGGTCAAGACATTTGGTACCGAAGTCCACACAGAAATATGGCGTCAATTAACAGACCATCAGGATGTGTATAAAATAGAAACTGATGAATGTGAAGCTACATACAACTATCATTGGAGCGATGCAGACTTTGTGTCACGCCAAGTGAAATGCATACAAGGAACAAACATATGAAATGGGTAATTAATCTTTATCACAGAATTCGCTTGGAAATACGGTATCGTCGCAAGCTAAAAGAACTACGCAAACGAGACCCATTTATCTACAAATGAAAATACTAGGAATCTCAGCAGGGTTTCACGACGCTGCCGCTACTGTTATTCACAATGGCGATATTCTTTTTGCGGGACACAGTGAACGTTATTCAAAGCAAAAGAATGATGCCAACATACATGCAGATCTACTAAAGGATGCACTTGCGCATGGTGTAGATCATGTGGCCTATTACGAGCGTCCTTGGCTTAAACAACTGCGTCAGTGGTATGCAGGGCAAGGCATTGAATGGGATAAAATAACATTAAAACAGGTGCTGAAAAAACAAGTGCCTGCCGCCATACTTGGTTCTCTAGGTACCAGCACACATAATCATCATGCTTGCCATGCGGCAGCAGGATTTCAAACTTCACCGTACGATCGTGCCACTGTAGTGGTAATAGATGTT
>Ga0181349_1001312_pt1 | contig 10649 bp, 17 predicted proteins | sample Su13VDMM110SD_FD_130106 | JGI IMG/M metagenome (GOLD analysis project Ga0181349, IMG submission 130106) | Freshwater viral communities from Lake Michigan, USA - Su13.VD.MM110.S.D | ecosystem: Environmental > Aquatic > Freshwater > Lake | place: USA: Michigan | collected 2013-07-16 | reverse complement strand
GTGCCAGCTCGCCGTCTTAAGCGGAGTCGATTTTATTCATGCTGGCATGTACGGCGGGTATGCTAACGATGACCCTGAAATGCTAAAAGACTGTTGCGAAATACTCGCCGATGGCGGCGTTATTCCTGCTTTAAGCTGCGGCATGCATCCAGGTCTGGTGGCTGGCACCAGAGAAGTTTTTGGTAATGATTGGATGGCAAATGTAGGCGGTGCCTTGCACGGGCATCCGGGCGGCACAGGTGCTGGCGTAAGAGCCATGGTGCAGGCAATCAATGGTAACTACTCTACCGAATATGAAGATGCTATCAAGAAATGGGGTGTCTCGTGAGATGGGATAAAGATCGATGGGTAATGGCCTGGGAAGACGACTTGATTGCTGACATACATTTCGGTGATGAGCGGGATGGTATCGATCTACCGCTGTTACCTGATTTGGATTTTGGCATGGCTAAGATAGCGATGCATATGGGCTTTCATGTCCCTATTTTTGGTGGTGTTGCTTCCGTCGAGCTATCTGATTCAAATCGAGCAAACTTATTGTCGAGCTTTTTATCGATCCGAGATACTTGTAAATTAATAGTAGAAATAGGTGTTGATAGAATTGACAAAGGCCAATCTACCACAAGGCTTTTTCTAGATAATAAGAAGCCAGAAACGGTCTATTTTGGGATCGACTTAGAGGATAAGTCGTATCTGAATGATGAAGCGAAGAACATATACACAATCAAGAGAGACTCATCAGACAGTTTACATATCTTGAGCAAGCTATCTCAAATCTTGTGGACGGAAATACCAGAAATTGAAATTGATTATCTCTTCATAGATGGGTATCACAGCATCAACCAGATGATCATGGACTGGGAGTATTCACAGCTGGTAAGGGGCGGGATTATTGGTATTCATGATACAAATAGCCATCCTGGTCCCAGTAGATTCATAGAGAGTCTTGACCGTTCTCGATTTATAATTAACCAATGTGATGTTGTGCCAGATGATAACGGCATTACCTTCGTAAGGCGTGTGGGTCGTCCTGTTTAAGAGAGACGTATTTGAGAATCGGCACCTTACCCGATTTTAGAGAGAGAGAACCACACATGCGCGAAGCAGGCAAAGCGACCTCATCTGAAGATCTCAAGACATGGGCTAATACCAAATTGGTATATGAGATCAAGAAACAAATAAGACGCGACTTTGGCGGCGAGTACATCCATGAACGCCTGGATAAAGTAGCTGACCAATTCGCACTTGAGAGCGGCCACCCACTCTCGGATCAGGCCAAGAAAATCTTGGTCGAAATGATAGATAATATGACAATGCAAGTTAGAGTTGGCTCACTGAAACGCATTACACCAAAGCTTGAAGAAATCTTAAGACGATTAGAAGAATAAAAAATGAGCAGACCATGTGACCGCTGTAATATCGGGTCAGAATATGATGAAGACACGACAAAATGCGTAGAATACAGCTTCGCAAGTACAGTGATCTCATGGTTATGCTTAGACTGCAGGAAGGACTGGGTAAGGCAATATACGCTCAGTCCTTTCCACACAGAGTTAGAAAACTTAGAATTTAAGCTTGGCTACCACAACTCGCTAATAGAGAATGGGAATCTACAGCAAGAAGAATCTCGCCTTGAATATGGTCTAAACATACTTCTCGAAAGGCAAGAGCTTATTAGCAAAATGAATCGTTTTGCTTACGATTGGCTAAGCAACGGGTAATGTTAGGTATTCAATAAGAATATGCTTTGACACCCCCTATAGTTAGACCTAAAATACAATATAAGGGGGGCAAGATCATGGAACCATTTGATTTATTCACGGTATCTGAGCGAATTGGATTCCCTGCTCTGGTGATAGGCGGAATGAGCTGGGGCATTTACAAAGTCGGCAGATGGCTGGGTGCGAAACTGGACCCCATTTTCGTCCAAGCCTCAGTGTTAATGGCAGACCACAGGATTCTAATAAAAGAACTGCAAGAACACATAAAGAAAAATGACGACGTAATACAGCGCCAAATGAATCTAACAGAAACACATATGCTGGAACTAAGCGAAAAGCTTACCATATTAACTGAGCTAGCACAAGAACGAAATGCAGCCTTAAAAGATACAACCGGCGTGTTTAAATACATGAACGCAGAGATAGGACCAAAGTCGGACCCCAACCTAAATGATTTTTTCAGCTCATTATAAACCACAATTCGAAGCGTTAAAAGAAGCGACACGCATAAAAATTGACGCCACAGGCCAAAAGTTACTAGACTTTGGCTGTGGCGATGGATACCTAGCCCAACAATACTCCTATGAAGCGGAAAAAGTCATGGCATACGACATGACACAACAAGATACTTGGGAAACCATAAAAGCCGACAACCTGATCTTCACAACTTCAATAATAGACGTACAAAACGAAGCAACCTACGAAAAAATCATAGTTAATGACGTGTTCGACCACATCCAACCTCCGCTAAAATGGACCAGGACATTACAAAATTATCACATTCATATCCTAAACATACTCACTCCGCTTCTAACGTATGGGGGAACACTAACTCTTATTATTCACCCGTGGACTAGCAGGTTTGGAGCACATTTGCCAGAGAAGAAGACATTTTACCATTTAACAGCTTTAGGGCAATATCTGGATGTTAAACAGACGGCACCGATTCATAGAATATTGAGGTCAGAAGATTATTATACAAAATGCATAGAAGAATCAAACCTGAAAACTGCGGGAATATACGTCGACAGAAAAGAACTAGAACCATTCGAATTACATCTGCTACCTACTATCTCTAAAAATCTAGGTGTTAGTGCTGACGTCCTGTCGGAAATTATCTCTGTCGATAAGATCTATTATACTCTCATTCATCGATGATATCTCTCACGGCGTCTGCAGCTTCAAACAAGGTGTGGGCACGTGAAAATGTGAGCACGTCGTTGTCTTTAAGCGGTCCGTGTTTATCAAGGAAGAACAGGTTTTCTTTTATTCTGCTAAGTAGAATTTTTATACTTTGGGTTAGTTGGCTATCCCCGCTATAGACAAGTTCGCAGTACAAATCCTCTTGGGTCTTTTTAAGATCTTTCAAATCATGGAATTTAAACTGAGTTAGGGTGAGGAATTTAACATCTGAGAAAGGCTTTACAGGGAGATATAGATATGACTCATCTTTAAACAGCTTATCTTTTTGGCTCAAAATGGTCTTTTCTGCAACTTTCAATTGGGCTTTTATAACTGATGGGTGTTTATTTTCGAATGTAGCTGAAATCCGGTATACTTCATCGCTAAATTTAATATCTATATATTTAAGGTCTGGTACTATCACCGCTATACCGCAGTTTATACCTTCGCATCTTTTGATACTTGGCGAGTACTGTATTATGCTGTAGTATCCAATGGTTTCCATACTCTGTGTCCAATCATTGTGATTGATTTAAAGTATGTTATCTCCGAGGATTGTCGTCGATGTCGATGTCTGCCAACAGCAATAATGTGGGCTTTTTAATCGTGGCTGACTCAAATTCTTCTGAGTTAAAAATTAATAATTCTCGTACAGGCTTTGGTATAGCCTTTGTCAGACCTGGATAAGAATGACTGTCTGTGGCTTTGACTTCATATTTTTCTTTGTGTTTCATGAGCATATCCTATAAACTCATGGAACGGGTAACGCAAGTTACCCGTCCCTTTGCCTGTCATACCGACTTTGTGTTTAGCCAGGCGATGAATTCGGTCTTCTTGGTTGGTATTTCTACCTGTTCGATTGCTATGTCTGTAATCTTCAGGCTTGCTTGTTCCATGATTTCACGACGCTTGGTTTTTGCATCTTTTTGGGTCTCAGCATATTGTCGCTTAGGTTGGTCTTCAATACTGTATGCTAGTTCGTATGCGCGCATTCTAGTTCCTCTATGTGAATTACCTGAGAGATTGATTCATATCATTCAGGATATATCTATCTACCTTTGCCAAAAGCATCTCTGAATCAGCTATGAGGTCAGCCTCGTTAGAAGATAACCTCTCGTCGCTCCGACGAATTATAGTCTGCATAGTTCTCAAACATGATCTCAGCTCAGAGATAAGCAGCCTAGATGCAACAAGATTGTCAGTCGGAATGATTTTGTGCATTTTCTACTCCTTTCGCATTGTTAAATACAATAGAAAGGGACAAGCTATAATGATACTATACCAGCTCTATAAAGCAACACGAATGACAGTCGCCAAAGCATCCAGCAAAAGAGAATGGATGGACCAGACTGATAGTAAATTCGCATACAGGTGCTTGCCATTATCAATAGCAAACTCACACGGATACGTCTTCAGCCTCAAAAAGCCGGTACAGTTCATGTGGAACGGCAAAAACACGGTACGCGATATAACCATAAAAACAAACCCAGACAACATGATAAGCAGCATATTCGGAAACGGAATTATTACCATACACCTCGACTATATCGTAACCACCGACAAGGGCGACAATATAGTAATAACAGGGCCACATAACCAAATCTTCCCAGGCATGCACCACCTAACTGGCATATACGAATCAGACTGGGCACCATTTAGTTTTACCATGAACTATAAAATAACACACCCAGGCCAACTCATCACGATTACCCCAAACCAGCCAATATGCCAAATCTACCCAATACCAAGGAACTACATTGAAGAAGACATCACTACCATTAAACACATTAGCGAAAACCCACAGTTAGAATCCAACTACCAACAATTCTCAGACAGCCGAGGAAAATTCCTATCAGACCACGAGGGGAACAAAGAATCACTTAGATATTGGCAAAAGACATACTTCAAAGGAGAACTCATCGACGGCACAAAATGCCCTTTCGATCACAAAACCAAGCTAAACTTGCCGCCTATTGAAACCATATGTCATGAACACCAAATGTACGATCCTTCATCTCTGGAACCGGATACTCATTAGAAAACCATGAGGCAAGCTCCACATCAGCGAACCGCATGCCCAATTCAGATAGTCTCTCATAACAGCAATTAGTTATGAGATAATCCTCGTTCAGAAGATAAGGGCGGTCACGAAGAGTATAATTGCTGCGAAAATCAAAGTCACCTAGAATTTGTACAGAATGCTCCATGAATCTTTTAGATCTGAGACTGAAGCCACCATTACCAACCCTATTCTTAAAACCCCATTCTGGTGGCCACGGTGCACCAATGTAATCAACAGTTAAAAACTCATCCCGCCACATCAGGTGATCAATAACGTAACCGTCATGTTGCACTATAAGACAATGATCACCCGTAACGTATTTGTACAATTCCTTAATGATGAACTCTGAGTAGCCTATTTTATCCATCTTTTGGACGTAGATTATTTTGATCTGATCAAGAATGTTTTTAAAGGGCAATATGTCAAAATCATGTAAATGAGTAAACAAAATGCATTCTTTGAATTTTATGTTAGCACATGAAACGTCTAGAGATTTTAAAGCTCGTTCTGCATTGACAGTATCAACGCAAACAACAGAAGTGCTATCTAAGTTCAACATACTATATTTAGCGACAGTCTGGGCGATCGATTTCCATTAAGATATTTAAACAAATATCAGTAAACTCTAAACCATTTGGAGACACCATGAAGAAAATTGCCTTTTATACCGTGTTTACAGGAAACAATAACACATCTGGATACGCTATCCCTCAAGCCCAAGAAGGCTTCGATAATTATTTCTTCACAAACAATGAGACCCTTTTTAATATCTTAAAAGACACTCAATGGATTCCAAAACTCATAACGGAAAGGAGCGGTGATGACTACATAGCTTCGACAATGGATTCTAAGCGTTTGAAAGTAAACCCATTTCTAAGTGAAGACTTGTCAAGCTATGAATTCACCTGCTTTCGAGACACAAAGATCGATTCACTTTCTCTGTCAAAAGTTCTCGACATTATAAAAGATAACTCTTATGCGATGGCACTCATAGAGCATTGGTTTTTGGAGCCAGAGGTCTATGCTGAGTTTAACGAAAGCATGCTTCAACCCAGGTACAAATCTCAAGAAGATCAGATTTTATCTTACATTCGCAGAATGGAATCAGAAGGATTATCTCTTAAAACTAGTTATCATTTAGCATGTGGATTTATCATAAGGAACATGAAGCATAAAGACGTCGAGAGAATTGGTAAAACATGGCAAGAACACATCAATGAATGTGGCATACAAGACCAAATATCTATGTTCTTTGTAAAACAACTGTTTGACAGGCAATGTTTTAGAACTCTGAAAAGCGCAGATGTATATAATACCAACATGTGAATCTGGCTTGTCATATTTTAAAAGAAACTAAAAATGGAACGCATACCAATCCACGACTGGGAAACACACAAAGGCCACGTGTATCGATACCAGCTAGCCGAGAAGTTTATTAGCGAAGGTGACACAGTTTACGATATCGCTTGTGGAATAGGATACGGCTCTAAAATCTTGACAGAACATAAAAAAATAAACTACGTAGGAATTGATAAAATAGTCCCTGATCCCGCATTTGAACAATATGGCATGTTTTATAGTAAAGATCTAAACGAATACAGCGGAGAAGGCGAACATTGGGATGTGTCCGTATCTTTCGAGACCATGGAGCACATAGAAGACCCAATAAAATTCTCTCAAACATTAAAACAAGCGACCAAAAAAATAATCCTATCTGTTCCCACGATACCTACAAAGCATCTTAATCAATACCATTTACACGATTTTAATGTAGATGACATACTGAGTATTTTCAAAGACTGGCAACTGATCCATTTAGAAAGCCAGCCTGAAGAATACGCACACATATTTGTTTACAGCAGGGTCTCATAGAGGGTCCTTAAAATTAACCCCTGAAACACTATGAAAGACTTTATAATCGCAGGAGCCGGACTCACAGGCAGCATCATAGCCAGAGAACTCACCAACAAAGGATACACCTGCCTCATAGCAGACAAACGCAACCACACAGCAGGCAACATACACAGCCAACACCAAAACGGAATAGAAACCCACACCTACGGCCCCCACATATTCCACACCAACAGCCCCCACATATGGCAATACATCAACCAATACACCACCTTCAACAACTACCAACACCAAGTAAAAGCCATAAACAACGGCAAACTATACACACTCCCATTCAACCTCCAAACCATCTACGAAATAACAGGCAACCACAACCCCCAAGAAGCCCGACAACACCTCACAATCAAACACCACACAAACCCCCAAAACCTAGAAGAACAAGCCCTCACCACCCTTGGCACAGAAATCTACGAAACCCTCATAAAACACTACACAATAAAACAATGGGGCAAACACCCCACACAACTCCCACCATCCATTCTAAAAAGAATCCCCATAAGAAACACCTTCAACGACAGATACTACAACCACCAATACGAAGGAATCCCGACAAACGGCTACACCAAAATGATCAAAAACATCCAAACAGACATAGAACTCCAACTAGACCTCACAATCACAGAAACCAACTGGAAAAAGTACGGACGACACCTCATCTACACCGGACCCATCGACCAATACTACAACAACCACCACGGCCAACTCGAATACAGATCCCTAAAATTCCAACACACCACACACAACTACCCCTACCACCAAGGATGCGCCCAAATAAACCACTGCGACATGACACAACCCTACACCCGCACAATAGAACACAAACACTTCACCAACGCCCAAACCCCCCACACAATCATAACCCACGAACACCCAGCCACAGTAGAAGAAACCGGAGAACCATACTACCCCATAGAAGACCCCACCCAACTATACAACAAATACCGAGCAATACAAAACCCCAAAGTCACATTCGCAGGCAGACTCGGCACATACAAATACCAAAACATGGACCAAGCCATCGCCGCCGCCCTAAAAATAACCAAAAAACTCTAACCCCACAAAAACCACAAAACAACCAGACCCAAAACACCCCCCACCACACCCCCCCAATAACCAAAACCCCTATCAACCCCCCTCAACCTCTCAGCAGCCCGCACCCGCACATACTCCTCCTTCGAAATACGCTGCACAAAAACAATCGCAGCCCCCTCACGAATAAACAAATCAACAGGAGAACAATTCACAGCAGAACACACAACAACAGAACGCCCACGCCAATCAACAACAACCCTAGACACCAGATAATACTTCATACATAAAAAAATACACCAAAACCCCAAGTAAATAAAAACAACCCCCAAAGAAAGGCCCCCATGACCCCAAAAACCCAACAAATACAAAACTGGATACAACAATTCATAGAAAAAGAACAACCACTATACAACAACCTCCCAACCTGCCCCTTCGCCAAAAAAGCAAGAAAAAACCAAACCATAGAAATGAAAACCGTAAACCTAAAACAAATAGAAACCTACCTCCACCACATAGAACAATACAAACACAATAAAAAAGAAGCCCTACTACTAATAGAACAAAACACAATAACCAACCAAGAAATAGAAAACATAACAGACATACTAACCGAAATCTACCACCAAGACCTACAACTATTCGCCTTCCACCCACAATCCCAATTCGAAATGCAAGGACTATACACAAGACAAATGCCCACCCCCAGCATAATAATACACAAACACACAGACATAGAAAAAAAAGAAACACTACTAAGAAAAACCAAATACTACGACAACCTAACACAACTAAACTGCACAACAACCGCAAACCACCCCAACTTCACAATAAAGAAAACAAAAGGAAAAGGAAACGGACTATACACAAACCAAGAATGGCAACCCAACCAAAACCTATTCAAACTAGAAGGAACCCGCAAACCAATAAGCGAATCCTCCCCACTAGCAATACAAATATCCGAACAAGAATGCATAGAATCATACCCCCACTACAACGACCACCAAGCCAACCACTCCTGCGACCCCAACTGCAAAATACAATTCGGACCACAAATAATAATGAGAACCATAAAACCAATAAAAGCAGGAGAAGAAATAACCTGGGACTACGAAACAACAGAATACGACATGAGCAACTGCTCATTTACCTGCAACTGCAACTCCCTGAACTGCAGAGGAATAATAATAGGAGCAAAATACAGACACCAATACCCCGCCTGGAAACTAGCACCACTCTCAAGATAAACCGGAAAAAGGCCGAGAAAACGATAATTAATAAGAAAAGTGCTGTAAATCACTAAATTTAAAGTCGAATGAAAAAAAGTACCAGGACAGCTATTATATAATAAAAATATGTCACGGAGAAGGGAAAAATCGGGAACGACGACTGTAGGAGTACACTGCGCCCGCGCGTTTACAACCTGCTGCGCGCGGTGCTAGAAACGGTCCGGAGGCTTTCTAACACATTTCGAGTAGTTTTTCAATAAGTGTTCAGGTGTTCATTTTTCCTGGTTGGAAAGGTTAGTGTTATGCGAGGGGGTAGTGATAGTCTTCTGGGTGTGGTAGGTGTTCTTCTATGTTTTCTATGGGTTCTTTTGTGATTGTTTGGGTGTTATGGTTGATAATTGTGATTTCTTCGATGTAGTTGAGTAGTTTTCGGATGGTTGTTTTGCAGGTTTTGATGTCTTGGATCTCTTTTTCGGAGAGTTCGACGAGTAGTGTGAGGTCTTGTGTTAGTTTTGTGGATAATACGTTATAGTTATTGATGGTGTAGGTGAGGCCGGAGTTGAGGTTGATTACGCGGTTAAACATATGTATAATATGTTTGCTGGGAGTAGGCATTTTTCGTTTCTTTTCAGGTGGTTTGCACAAACGGGAGGAAGATTATCAGGGTTATATATTCACCGTTTTGACGCGGTGACATTTTGCCTCAATTTCTCCGTCGTGTGGACGAAGCTTCATTCCCGTTTGTGCAGAGGTTCATCCCGTCTTTGCAGTTTATGTGTTGTGTCGTTTGGTTCGTTCGCTAGCAGTTTCTTTGTGCAATAGGTTGGTGGTATCTTCTGCCCAGCGGTCTAGTGCGTTTTGGGCTTCTGCTAGCTCTTTTTTGAGCCTGTTTACGGTTTTGATTGCTTCTGCGTATTGGGTGATGGCGTTTTCGATTGCATTTGGTCGATTAGCTTCGAATGGTGGGAGCTTTTGTGGGTTATTCATCCATTCTGATTGTTTTAGGAGTTCTCGTTGGTCTATTGCTTTGGTGGCGGTTTCTCCGTTTTGCTGTTGGGTTATCATTTTACTTGTAGCAGCTTCTCTGGCTTTATTTTCTTGCTGGGCCTTTATTCGTTCTTGCTTGGCTCCTAGCCATGGTCTGATGCCTTCTTGGCGTTGTTCGTCTAGCCAGCCTGCACCTGGTTGCGTTACACGCTTTGAGTGCGTTGGGTGAAGTGTGAGTCTGTCTAGCTCTTCGATTGTTTGCTGGATTGTGTGGTTGCGGATGTAGGTGTTGATACGCCATTGGATTTTAAGGATTGTGGCGTTGTCTGTGATTCCTCTTGCGTTGCAGTACTCGCGGGTGGTGTATGTGGTACTGCCGATTTGGAATGTGTTTGGTGTTCTCATAATTACTCCTATCAGTGTTTGGTGGTTGAGTCAAAGATATCTCTATAATACAAATAGAGATACCTTTGGTTATATGTGACAACGGGGTTCTGGGTGGTCAAATTGGTTCTTTGATTAGGAATC
>Ga0181349_1001309_pt1 | contig 10677 bp, 3 predicted proteins | sample Su13VDMM110SD_FD_130106 | JGI IMG/M metagenome (GOLD analysis project Ga0181349, IMG submission 130106) | Freshwater viral communities from Lake Michigan, USA - Su13.VD.MM110.S.D | ecosystem: Environmental > Aquatic > Freshwater > Lake | place: USA: Michigan | collected 2013-07-16 | reverse complement strand
TTGTTTACCTCGTTCAATGAATATTTCAGATTGAACTTCAGCCTCATCAATAACATTTAATAAAACCTCATTTTTAGTTATTGCAGAACATATTAACATATCAGAAGTTAATCCTGATGATTTTACCATAAAAATAGTAGTACCATCTTGGTAATCAACATAATCAATACCATTTACTTCGTATCTAATCCCTAAACCATCACCTGTTGGCCCTTTGTAAATACCAACATTACCGGATGTTCCTGTAACTGTAAAACCCAATTTAAATGGTGTTTGACCATACTGTTTCAAATCATTCAAACTTGATTGAGTATAACCTGTTACTGTTATAGGGACTGTTGTAAAATTAGTAATACTAGTAAGTGTTGTATCACAAGTACTATCTCCACTATATATAAAATCATACATTAATGAAGTCGCCGACCAACTACCACCTGCAGGTGTAAATGTTGCCGCACCTTTTGGATTGAGTATTGTAACATTATTAAAAGGTACGTGAACAGACTTTTTAACAACATTTGAACCCCAAGGACTCATACCCGACAAACTTATTGTATATCCACTAAGAGGACTTGGTTGAGAATATGTGTGGTAATAAAAATTAGGAGTAAAACTTGTTACGGTTTGTTTCGCTGTCCCGTCACCCCAATCTAACGTATATGTTGAAAATTCCAAATATTTCTTAAATTCAATATCAGACGTATTATAAAAGAAGACCGTCATAGCACTTAATGGTGATGCAGAAAAAATAAAATTAGTCATAACATCCTTTTGAATCGCCATACCATCGAACACCGAATAATACCCAATATCCACAGTATTTTCTGTAAATAAAATTGGAATAGTTAATCCGGTTAACAATGATGTTCCCGGGCTAAGTGTTGCCTTTGAAATATTAGAAGTCGCCGTTGTTCCCGTTGCACCCGTTAATATTTGAGTCATTGATGAATAAACATACGCCTCACCCATAATATTTGTTACCACCGGTGCCTTATACGCCTTACAACAAAGTTTATAATCGTTATATGTGGTTAATTGTCCCGCAAAATATGGAACCTTAAACACATCCCCAAGGATTACCTCAGGCGAAATTTTAATGTGATAATTTCTATCTTCCATATTAAGGGTTTACATATTCATACCATTTTATGGGACCATTTGTCCCCACTCTAACATTTTGCCAATCAAAAATTTGATAGGTGTATGTCGGATAATCTAAAACTACTTTATAATAAAAATACCTATCCGGATTAAACTGAAAAGGATTTGTAGAATTTATAACAATTTGTGGTTCAGTACTCATTTTAACAAAAATACCTAATCTAGCATCAAAAAATTTAGCACTCATATAAAATGTTTCTGTTGTATTACTTGGATTTGGATTTATATTTAAAAAATCTTTTTTTCTTAACCAATATAAGAAAAATCCCTCTTTGTCTCCCACATAATCCAAAGTAAATTCAGGTTTTTTTATTTGTACCAACGGTACATATGGTGATATCATTGCCGTTACTGTCGCCCCTTGTTGAACCGGTATAATTACCGTAAAATAATTAGTTTGAGTTATTGCCGAATTAGAATCATAAAAATCCAATTTGAAAAATGATTGAGTAAACGGTCTATTATAATAATAAATCTCAGTCGTTGTAAACCCTTCAGGGATATAACTAGTCACCCAATCAGACGCTGTTGAAGCTGTAACATTTACAGTAGGGTTTGGTGGTACCGCGCCATTAACACTAAAAAAATAAAAATTATATTTAATATCCGTTTTAGTATCACTACTATATGGTGCGTGAGCAAATCTTAATATTTCAAAATCTTCAGCACTACCAACCAATTCTTTTATAACATCCGCCTCATAAACATCAATACTATCATCTCTACCATAAAAATCCCATTTTAATTCTATTGGTAAATCAATATATTGGTCAGTATTAGGTAATATAAACTTAAATTTGTTATTCACATTTATCCACTTTAGGTTGTCCAGCACCGTAGATACTAGCGTTATGACTCAAGTCACTTTCTATATAATTAGTACCTTCCGGTATAATTCTAAACTCATAATTATCATAAGGGTAATGAGTATAATTAAAAAATGGATAATTAACACCATTACCGTTATTATCTATAAACCCATAAGTGTATAAATCTCTCCACGTAAAAAGATTTTGAGATTCTGAAAAATAAGAATAATCAGGTATCCCTACAACATTTTTTGCAGAACCTGTTTCAATATAATCAGAAAAACCTCTAATTGTTAATTTGTAATGTGGTTTATAATAATACCCAAAAGGGTTTTCAAGTAACCCTAAATCAGTTTGACCATTACTTAAACTTACAACATTAAATACATCTGGATTATAAATTAACTTGTGATTAATCTCAGAAATAACCCTTTCTTTTTGTTCCGAATCATTCCACTCACAATAATCACCATCAATAATATACCCTTTATTTAAAGTCTTAACGTAAAAGAATTTTTTTTGAAAACCATTAATTAACCTATTATAAAATCCTAACGGAAAATTAGTATCTGAATTGGTATTATTAACATTCCACCAAGGAGATGGTCTACTAGGTATTACACTCTCATCCAAAGGTAAATTAAAATCATACCCCTGTTTAAGACCAACATTAGTACCGTTATTAGTTAATGTACCAAACATTAATCCAAAATAACCTTTATAAATTACCGTAAAAAATAATTCACTAACCGGTCTTTTTTGATTATCAATCATTTCATTAATATCAATATCAGTATTAAATGATAACGTATAGGATTGAGCACCTTCTTTAATCGAAACTCTTGCAATACGATTTGGAGTTAAACCACTACTTTCATATTTTCTTTTTTGTCCATATATATTTTGTTCAAACCCCGCATTTACTAACACAGCATCATTAATATCTGTTAATATTTTATGTCTTCTAACATAATATTTAGAAGTTGTTTCGTTTGGAATTTCAGAATTAATTACTCTTTTAAAGGTACCTTTAGCATTTAACACATAAACACTAGTGAATCCAATATCTGTTATATTAAATGTATAAAATTCAGTACCCGGAATACCGGTACCTAATGAGGTTACTTGAAAAGTATCAAAACCATTATACGATAAACTTAATTTAACAAATTCACCTACGGATAAATTGTGTTTAACAGGACATCTAAATGAAATTAAATTAACCCCACCCGCGCTAGTTGGGACAACAACAAATGGTATACCATCGGACGCAACCCAATTAAGAGTTTGTTTACTTATTGAATCAATTGCCGACATTGGTTTATTATAATCATTCTCAAACGCGTAACTAAGGAAATGATTCCAATTATATGTGGAAGCACTTTTGCTTACAAAATTAACGTGAACATTCCCATTGATATCAGGAACTGTATATCCCGAAACATTGTAGTCATTTCTAATAAAATCAAATTCATTATATTGTGGAAATCCACCCCAACGAACATTTGGGTTCGGAGGACAATTTTGGTCAGCGTTATTATATTCATCAGTATAATACAATTGATTTTCTAATAAATCATAATAACTAAAACCTGTATACGAATTTTTAAATAAAATTGAAAATTTACACGAAGGTCTAAAATTTGTTGAGGTTTGTCTCTCATCATTATATAACTGACCTAAGTTAATATTTAATGACCTATCAAATTCAACATTTTCTTTAGTTGTTTGTATAAATGGAATCTTCAAACCCAAATCAGTATTTGAAGCTGATTTATATCTTAAAGAACCTAAAACTATCCTTGTATCATTTCTATTACTCATATGTCAAAATTGTTTGTGTTGGTATCCATTTTCTAGAAAATCTATCATAAGCGGTTTGACCTTTTTTTAATCCAAAATAAAAATAAAATGGTGCACCAGTATTAATTTGTCTATGATTACCATCAAGATTTTGGTCCCAATCATCTATACTCGCAGAATAAGTAATATAATCATCACTATTCCTCCAATAATCATTTGGAGGTATACTATTAGGGTTAGTACTTCTAGTATAAACAGACATAATAAATCCCGGATAATAATTTAATCCTAAAGTATTTGGTTTTGTTCTAAAATATCTAGAAGCTTGTTCTTCTCTTTTTAAGTCTTGATATCTATAAGACATAAACGCTCCATTCTTTATTGGACTACTATACCAATCATTATGTTGACTACCAAATATAGTTCCAGCTCCACCATAACCCGGACCTCCCGTTCTAATATCCCAATTATAAAAAGGTACTATTTGAGATTTAACCGGAAAATTATTAACATTACACGTAAAACTTATTGGCGCTAATCCATCTAAAACAGTTCTTTTAGGTGAAATATAATCTCTTAACTGTAAATCAGCTCTATAAAATACACCAATAATTACACTCCTATAATCATTTCCCGAAATAAATATTGGGTCTTGAATTCCAGGTTTTAGATAATCTTGATAATTAATTTTATCAAAAGGTATAACACCTAATTCAGAATTTATCGCAACCATTTGAGCATAATCAGCGTCAATCATAGTTGTACCACCAATCCCAAGAACACCACTTTCTTCATTTCTATTAAAAAAAGATTTAATTCCAGGACCAATTCCAAATAAAGTTATTAATATTTGCAACCAACTTAAAGCACCTAATCGTGATATTATAAATAATTGTAATAATTCTGAAACATCTTGAAATGTTGTTGGTCCCAATCTACTCGCAACATATCCATCAAATTCATCAGACATAACAATTTCTTGCATATAATTATTTCTTGGTCCTAAATCCGTTATGGTTGTAGGATATAATAAATTGTTAAAATTACCATTATACGTTCCAAATGTAATTCCAAATAAACCTGTCGCATCAGGTCTTTTAGCTCCAACAAAATCACTACCATTATATGGACTACTCCTGTAATAAAAATTATTATTTGTCGGATGTAACATTAATGTATCCTTACAATACTGACTGCTAGGTTGATTTCCATTAGTTAATAACGGTGAAGAATAAACAACATTATTATTAAATGACCAAGCGTATAACGTTCCATTTATCCAATTATTAGTAAAAAGATGTGAAAAAACATCTCTACACGCACCAAAAGTAATTAATAATCTTTCCGACCATTCTGCAATAGTTTTAAAATCGTGTAAATTAATTAATGTAATTAAAGGAGTTGCAACCAAAACATAACATCCATTTTCCATTCCTCTAGCGTTTGATAAGGGTCCTGTTTCCCAACAAGAATTATTAACATTTTCAACATAAAATTCTGTTGTTTCTAAACCTGTATTAGGGTCTGAATAACCTGATGTCGCATAACATAATAATGGTGCCATACTACTACATTCAAAGGATTCTAAAACACTGTTTATTTGTTTACTACCTTGGTCAGTATCCGCTAACTCATTAACCGAAGTTGACCCAGCTTCTCCTGTAACATTTGCAACAGTCCCATTATCTCCAAGAATAAAAGCACTAAAGTTATTATTATTACTTAAAGGGAAACTATTACAATAATTCGGTTGTAGAGAAGTAGATGTTGGTAATTTATCTGACCTCATAACCGTTTTTAATCGGTCGGTAAATTGTAGAGTAGTTGTTGTTTGTGAATATCCCGGAGAGTAATAGTAACCATTCGCATATCTACGAGGAGGGGGATAATTTTGACAAACAAGATTACCGAACTGATTAAACCCATAAAATGATTGACCCATATCAATATCTTGATACATAAATCCTGAACCTTCCACAATTTCAGTTTCAAAATAACCTCTATTTCTTGTTGTATTAGTACCAAAACTATTTGATTCAGTATTATATCTATCTCCATAAGAATAATAAGCATTGTTACAACTAATTAATGGTGATGGTGATACTGTTGTGTATTGTTTCCATTCAACAACGAATCCATTATTACCTCGTGTTCTGTTATTTTCTACTAAAGATAAATCAACAGGCGTTGTTGCCGGTATTGGAAACCAACTTGACGGTCTTAATTTAACGCCATAAGTAACATTGGCTAAAGCTCCATTAGTTATCTGTGGAACTGATGGACTTGAAGGACCAAAACCACCTTGTGATGTTGGATTTGAATAAGCACAATTTGTTCCCGGATTAAAATTGTTAGTTATCGTTGAATTATCAAATGACGAATAATATGATATCATATTACTTGTAAATGAACTAAATCCCGTGCCGATAACAATATCCGGATTTGGTGGGTACTGAGGTGCCGGTAGTGGAGGTTGCTCCGGTTGTACTGGGTCTGGAACTTGATATACTACCCCATTTGGTAATAATGTCATATAAAACGAATCATAATATAACGGTAAATTAGAATATGATGTATCGACATCCGTATTAAAATTAATATTATTGTGATTAACCGTCTTAAACCCACCTTTAATTGGGTGATTTAATTTATAATTACCTCTAACAATAGGACCTGTTCCAAAATTATAAAATCCAAATATTTTACTTAAATCATATTCAATATCTACTCTATGAGAATTAGGGTCAACACCTCTAACCAAAAATACAATACCTTGGTCATTTATATCCTTTAACCTATTATTAAAATTAAACTCTGTCACCGCCGAATAATTGGGGAAATCTGAGGTAGGCCCAAATTTATTATAAAGATACCAATAAGGGGGATTTCCAGGTTGAGGAACTGTAACAATAGCATCAGGGTCATAACCAATTAGATTACCGTGAACATTATAAATTTTAGTCACATTATTTAAAAATCGTCTATTAAATGTTAAATTATCCCAACTTGTTTGTGAAACATCAGGTGATTGATTTGTTAATGAAAGATATTGTGAATAAGTCATACCTGTCACAACTTGAAAATATTCTATATCTATCGGAAATTTTTGAAAATCATATTGAGGATATATTGTATCTCCGGTAAGTAGTAAATCGTATGTCACCGGAATATTAGTACCTAATCCATCAGGATTAGCGTAAGATAATGTTCTTGATGTTGGTGTTACAACCCAAAATTTGACAGAGTTACTAATTAAAAGTTGAGGTCCTGAAATGGTATATTTACCAGTACCATTTAACTTATCATTATCAGTAATATTTATAGGTAATTGTCCCGTTATTGTTCTATAAATTTGAGTAGGAGGTGTTGTACTATTGTCAACATCACCAAAAATTTTAATAACAATATTTGGAACTAAACCACTATAAGTAACATTAGTAACTGTTATAGTATTACCTGAATCCACGGGAGTTATTGGAAAATTATTTGCTTTTAAATTTCCTGAAATTAATATGGTTGTTGGTGCCCCAACAATAGAATTTGCCCCTCTAAAATTTATTGTGGCACCACTTAAATTAGAATCCATAGTCATCTCAGGGTCTTGAAATGTCACAACTTTTCCTGTCTCAAATCTGTTTAATAACCCATTTTTCACAACTAACGCAACCACATTATCTAAGTGAAATTTACCTGAATTTGTTGAAATTGTTTTTTCAACTTTAACCTTGATTCTATTAACTCCACCACCCGGATTTTGATATTCCGGTTTAGACTCTGGTGAATCTGTCGCGAAATTTGAAACTGTAAAAGACCCTAAAGACCTTAATTGAGATGGTGAAACAATATATGTACCAATACCCCCCGGAACTCCGGTTAATTGAGATAAAACTCTTGTATTGGGAGCAATACCCGAACCGGTTAATAAAGCTCCAACAAATAAATATGAATTACTTATTGTTTGAACAGTTAAAATATTACCAATACCAGGTGTTGGAGTAGCTAAATCTGATATTTTACCACTACCTGTTAAAGCAACACTCGGCATATCCTGAGGACCATTAAAATATTTTGCTTTAGTGTTAAATAAATTTAACCTTTCTCCAATTGGAATACTTGATGTAAAAGCATCAGTAATAACATCGGTATTACTGGGATTAGCTGGATTTTTTTGTGTTATCGTAATTAATTGAGGTGCTCTTGCTTGAACTTTTTGAGGGGTATATTGAGCAACTGCCTGCCATTGTAATCCTGTAAATAATTGTTGATAATAATAATTATTAGTTGTGTTAAATATAGAGTCCCCGGTTATAACAAATGCAGATGGTAGAAAAGTATCTGTGGTTCCACCATTACCACCATTATCTTGAATTGTTTGCATACCAGCAGCCATTTGTTCATCATTTTGAACTTGAACTAATCCAGGGTCACCACAACTACAAACATCACAATCAGGATAGGATAAGTTAGGTATTTTAATATTTTTAAACAATTTTGTCATATCCCAAATTTTTTCAATTAAATCTAAAATATCCTGGAAACTAGGACAATCCGGTGAATCTCCAATACTTACAAACGGTATTGCATTAATAACATCAACAATTATCTTAACAAAGTTACATATAAGAATAACAATTAAACCTATAACCACGATAATTAAAGAAAGAACAATCGCTATAATTACTGTCACAAAATAAAGAATGTGAGCAAGAATAACAAGAGAAATTAATACTGGTTTAAATACAAAGGACAAAATTTTAAGTAAGAAAAAAACTAAATCAAACCTATATACAGCATCATTTGTTGGAAATTTATTAGTATCACTACTACAATCATCATCAACAATATTTTTAATCGAAACAAATCTATTTGGATTATATCCTTTTCTATATTGAGTTATTAATTGTGATACAGTATAAACTTTATTATATGACATCATATAAAAAGTATCTTCACAATTTATTGCAGCTGGAATATCAGGATAATCAGTCCAATCTAAACTGAATGAATACGACTTAACAAATAATTGATAATTTACATCAGTAGGGTTGTTTATTTTTCTTGGGTCATTGTCACTATCTACCCATCCGTGCTCTTTAATATTAGGAACTAAATAATAACCCCTTCTAACCGGTTCATTTAATGTTGGTGATTGATTCCATTTAACTTTGAATCTATATTTACCTCTTGTAGGTATACCTTTTTTTGGGTCATCAGATATGACTTGGTCACCAAATTCATTGGTAATTAAATAATCTAAGTTCATTGGTACATCTAATAACCAAGTTCCGTTTTCATCTATAACTTGACCCCCTTGTTCTAAATCAAAAGTTTCAAGTCCAGGACGACCAAAAACATCTAAAAATATTGTTTGTCTAATTGCCAATATTTCCCCCGGTCCTGTAGTTAACGAACATAACTCACCTGACTTAGGTTTTGGTTTACAATTTTTCTTTTGAAATTGGTCATCATTAGTGGATATTAAAGACCCCATAAAAATTGCAGTGGGTTCAATATTAATATTTGATTCACTACTCAAGTCAAAATCCGTTCTTGTAATTCCTAAATTACAAATTTCAGATTGTCCCCATAATGGTTCAACTTCAATAGTTCTTGTAAAATTAATTATCTGAGGTAATTCTCTTAGATTTGACGATGTCTTAAAATTAGTTCCACTAATTTGAGATTCTGTCGCAATACCCGTTCTGATTAAATCCTGAGGTGATAAAGAAAATTCACCAATATCTGATAAATCAATATCAACAACAAGTGTTTGAGACCCAACCGGAACCCCAAATATCATAAAATCCCCACTTTGATTTGTTACCGCATTTAACTTATAGTACTTATCATAAACTTCAATAAGAGTTGGATTTGTTAAAACGTCAGTTTTTGATGGAAATGTCCCTGTTGGTCTATGAGCACTATAAGATGGTAGGTAAGGTAATAAATTATATCTATAACCATCATCATTAACGTCTAAAACTGTTTTATATGGGTAAATTTGAGAAATTATTGGGTCTTCAGCGTCTTCATTACTTAATGGAATAAAGATAGAAACTTTTGCGTTTGGAATACCGAATCCGTCATTTACACTAACACGTCCAATAACCACACCATAGTCTGAACATACACGAGTATAGATATCACTCTGTAAAACTTTAAGAGATAAAATCTCCAAATATTCAAATTCTTGGTCAATTGATATACTAACGGATTTGTCAACTCCTACGTTAGTTCGTATTCTATATGATTTTGGCATAACATTCTTTTTTGATAAATAGTTTATTTACTATTTTCAAAAGATAATTGATTAATTTATAAAATAAATTATTACGTGAAGTTAACTGTTTTAAGATTTTTAACTCTAATGTTAATATCCTTACCCGGATATCTAATTTGATAAATCTGACTTGGTTCAGCAAAGATAGTGTCGTCAACCAATTGTATCTGTCTTGTATCTGAATCAGAGTATCTTTGTGAAGTTTGAGATGATGAATATTCACCACCAACTCTGTTATAAAATATAATGTCAGATAATGAAATTACACCATTTTCACTTTGAATTAAACGTCTTAATTCAGATATATTAACATTCTCCCCCATTTGTCTATTTGTTGGTTCAAAGAATGTTGTAATAAGATTAATAACTTGTGAAATTACAGTACCTTGATTTTGACTGTTATCTAACACTATGTCAACATTAATACCTAAATCAATTACGTTAGCCGTTTCAATAGAAACATAGTCGTTAATCATTCTATAATTTGAAAGATAATTTGCTACGTTATTTTTTAATGTATTTGACATAATATTAGTTAAGTTACCATTTTCATCGTATGATAACATCTGAACTTTAATTTTATTATTTTCTTCAGTAATTGCAACTTTAGCCGGAGCACCGAAT
>Ga0181349_1001308_pt1 | contig 10679 bp, 13 predicted proteins | sample Su13VDMM110SD_FD_130106 | JGI IMG/M metagenome (GOLD analysis project Ga0181349, IMG submission 130106) | Freshwater viral communities from Lake Michigan, USA - Su13.VD.MM110.S.D | ecosystem: Environmental > Aquatic > Freshwater > Lake | place: USA: Michigan | collected 2013-07-16 | reverse complement strand
TCTTTTTTAATTTGAAACGCTTTGTCTTTTAAATCTTGATTTGATTCAATTGTATAAATAGGCATTTTATCTCTTTGGCTTCTCGTTACGTTTGGATTATTAATATAACTCCAATTTCCACCGCTTGAGTTTAATTCAAAATGTTTTATTTTACCATAACCCTGCAAGAACTTTTCTTTAATTATTTTTTGAAATTCATTATTTTCCCCACCTAACTCAAACTTGTTCTTTTTAGTAAACCTTGCTATTTGTTTTGGGTCTTCGATGTAATAAGTCTTCATAGTTTTTCTACCATTTAAGTAGGCATTGTTCATTCTATGATTACCGTCAATCAAAACCTCTTCGCCACTTTCTGTACGAACAATAATACCGTTTGGTTTTCTAAAATCAATTTTATGATTTTCTGCGTAGTTTTTATCATACACAGAATATTTCATTGGGAAAGTTTCAACCTCTTTTGTTTTTAAACGAAGTTTGCCTTTTTTAATAGCATTGTATATACCATCTACATCGTACGTTGTATTTCCTGAAGAAAAATGTTGCTTACCTTTTTTCAAAGTAGAGTTCATACCTAATGAGTGTGCTATATCTGTATCTTTTACTACTTTTCCACCAAATTTATATTCACAATCTGTTGTATGAATTTTAGCAGGTATGTCGCCACCATCGGCAAATGATACTCCACCTCCGTCTGAATTAATTTTTGAAAGTATTTCACGGTTAGTCATCATTTTGCCCTCAAACTCACGTTTTGTAGTATCGGCAACTGCGGGAGCAGTAATAACCACTTCATTAGATTGCATTTCTAAAGGCTGACCCGTCCCCTTATTTATCGCTTTAATCCCACCGTCTTTATGCAATCTTCCCACAAGAAAACCACCTAAAGAACCGTCATTTGGAATGATTGTTTGACCATCTTTATCTTTACCTATCAAAACACCACCTGCGGGAGTGTTAATTACTTTTTCTTCGGTTATAAATTCTTCTTTATGTTTCATTTTTTTATAATAAATGTTTCCAAGCCTTTTCCAACAGAATAAGACTAATTAATGACATATCTACATTATACATTTTAGCAATTTCTTTTAACGTTTTTGTTCTTCCAATTGCTCTTATCTCTAAAACCTCTTTTTCAGTAAGTTTTGACATTCCGTGTTCAGAGCCTTTTTGAGGTATTTTCAAATTGTTCGCTAAAGAGTGAATTACATTTTCAGAACCCGTTGCCCATTCCAAATTATCAACTCTATTATCATCTTTAATTCCGTTCTTATGATTAACTTGGGGTTTATTTAATGGGTTTTCTAAAAATTCATTAGCCACTAATCTATGAACTATTACACTTTTTTCACTACAAATCCCATCTGATGTTTTACAGAGTTTAAGATTCAAATACCCTTTTCTGTTTTTAGTGGGTTTTAAAAAATTTTCTTTTTTATTCACAAAAATACCTTTTCTAATCTCTTTTAGCCTTGCCAAAGATTTAACCCTCCCTAAATCAGAAACTTGATAATTACCCTCGTAATTTTTAATGTCTTTCCAAACTTCAACTTGCTCCATATTTTTTATAAATCTAAAAACATTTTTAAATAATCAGGGATTTCCCTTTTGTGTGACTTAACTATTTCCCCACCGCTATTAAACTCAACTTCAATATCCCAACAACCATAATTACCCGTACTTACCATTTTTTCTCTTGCCTGTTTGAAAGTATATTTTCTATACTTTTTTTTATCTTTTGGGTTTATGTCCCCAAAATAATAATAAAGTTGCTTTGGCATTATAATTTCTCTGTTGTTTGAAAAATCATAAACGTTTTCATCGTCCTCTATAAAAGCGTGACCGTATCGAAGCCCGTCTATTTGGCTATGTTTAACTTCTGCGTGAACCAAATAAGGCGTTCCTTTGTAGTCAATTTTTTTACTTCTTATTTTCATTGCAATTTGACCTGCAACTAAATAACAATCGCCTTTTGTCTTTCCACCTTTTGCAAATCTAATATCGTCACTCCCTGAATCAAAAGTGGTATTTGTGCCATCGGCAAGTTTTATTTGGTTAGGCTCTAAAACAATATATGAATTACCAATTCCTTCGTGTTGGTTTTCATAAACAAAACCAATATTATTATATTTTTTTACTAAATAATCTCTAATTTTTTTATTATCTTCCCTATAATACGCATTGTAGAAACCATATTTTTTAGCAGTTTCTTCGCTAATAAAATTATTATTTACCAACTCATCAATATATCTTTGTGGGTATTCAAATTCTCCTGCATCACTAATTTCAAATAATTTTTTAATATTTAAGAAAAATGAATTAACGATTGACTTACGACCTTTAAAAAATAGTTTTGTTTCAGACCTATTTTTTGCTTGTTCAAAAGTTCCAAAATGTAATCCTAAATCTGCTTTTTCAAAATCAAATACATAAAATGGATTCTCAACATAAGTTCCGTGATAAACAACCAAAGGCTCTCCGTTTTCATCAACAACTTTACTCGCATTAGCAGGGTCGTTTTCCCAATCCCCAAACCACTTTTTAAACGCAGGAGTACGAACTAATTTGTACTGTGGAGGTGTTAGGTTGCTTGGCTTTCCGTTAGGGGCTAATAACTCTTTTTTCATATTATTTTCCTAAAAACATTCTTAAATAGTCAGGGTTTTTCGATTCTAATTTACCCCCCTTACTGTAAATATTAACAGGTATTGAAGTGTAAAATGTTGTGTTATCGAAACCGCATTTATGACAGACGTACATATCCCATAATTCAGAATCTTTTTTATTCCACTCCCAACCGCAGTTGATACATCTTATATCTTTACTCATTTTTCCACCATTATTATAATTAGCAACTTTAAAACCTAATTCCTCAATTAAGTCATCATCTTGACTATATTTTCCTGACTTGCTTTTACCGTTTACGATTTTGTATGTAAAGGCGTTTAACCTTGCCAATCCCCAAGCAACTCTACTGTTTGGCTTCCCACCTGAAATAGTTGGTCTGTGAGATTTAGAATAAGCTCCCATACCTCTACGAACAACTGCTTTAGCACTCGACAAGTTTATTTTCTTATCAGGGTGTTCCTCGTTATGTTCTTTAACTTTGTTTTTTATAGCCAAAAGCGTCTTATCGTCAAATTTAATCAATTTTGCACTTGACAAATCTTTTGAAGTACTTTTTTTGTTTATATCACTTCCGTAAACACGGTCTTTTTTTGGAGCGGGGGTTTGCGATATTGTTTTGCCCCCCTGACTGTATCTTTGACTAATTATCTTCACGTTTGAAATTTTGCTTATTCTTTGTAATTTATCTAAATCAGGAGTGAGGTTGAAATACAAATAAAAATCGTTTCCAATTAATTCTTCATCTTCGCTCTCATATTCAGTAAATACAAAATCTTCATTTAAAATATCAAAAATTTTTGCGTAAGCACCTTTATATTTATTTTTAATCCCACCAATAGAAATTAAGTTTGGATTTTTGATGTTTTCAATCACTACTATAAAGGCAAAATCTTTCATTTTATTTTCCTAAAAACATTCTTAAATAGTCAGGTGTAATGCTTTCCGTAGCCCCGCCTCGCTCAAATCTAATATCATCATTTTCTGAATCAAAAGTTGTATTCGTCCCATCAGCAAGTTTTATTTGGTTGGGTTTAAAAACTGCATAAGTTGAATAAGGTAAATAAGTTCTTGATTTTTCCTTAAAAACAATACCATCTATTTTATTAAAAATAAAAAAATTTTTTAATCTTGGAAATCTATCAAAAAAGCCATAAATAGATGGATATTCATCATTCTCATAGTATTTGTAATCACTAATTATTTTTATTAATTTTTCATATCCTAAAAAATTTAGTTTATTACTTGTTAAATAATTAGTAAATGTTTCTCCATCTGCTAAATAATCAAGCGGTGTAAAATCAAATAAATTTTTAACATTGAGAAAAACTTGTGTAATACTACCACCTTGTATTTCTCCCCAAATGCTAACTTTCATATACTTTTTAGCAACATCAATATCATCGGTAAAAAAGAATCCAAAATTATTAGAATTTGATTTATTTAAAAAATTATATCCTTTGTTAAATGTATATCCTAAATCTTGTTGTTCTTTTGGATTTCCCCTATACATTACTTTTGGCTCTCCGTTCTCATCAACAATCTTACTCGCATTAGCAGGGTCATTCTCCCAATCCCCAAACCACTTTTTAAACGCAGGAGTACGAACTAATTCGTACTGCGTAGCATTAAGTTTGCTTGGCTTTCCGTTAGGTGCTAATAACTCGTTTTTCATATCTTATTTTCCTAAAAACATTCTCAAATAGTCAGGGGTAACGCTTTCTGTAATACCACCCAACTCAAACTCATTGCCTTTCAAAACTTCTAATTTAGCTTCCAATTTTTTTAAGGTTTTTTGGTAGTCTTTCAAATATACTTTTTTCATTCTAATATTAGAATCTCTCCAACGGTCTATGCTATCTGATATGTATTTTTGATTAATTTTATTAAATTCTTCTTCGCTATAATCATAGTTTTTATCAGCACCCCTCTTTACAATTTCTTCCCAACTTGGTATTTCATAAATTGGTTTTCCTGTTCTTTCAGCCTCTTTTTGCTTTTCTTCTTTAATAGCATCAAGAACCTGATTATCTGAATATTTTTCGTATTTAGGAATCAATTCTTCTAATTTTTCAATACGAAATTTGTAAGACTCAATCTCGTTTTCTAATTTTTGAATATTCGTAAGGCTTTTGATTTTTTTGTCAATTTTTTTAGTTTCTTCAAGACCGCCTTTTTTTGGCAATTTAGTGTTAGTTAAATACCTGTAATGATAATCTTGAATATTATAACCTCCTGCGCCAATAACCTCTGTTGACAGATTATATTCTTGACCGTCCCTTTCGATAACAATGTTAATAGTTAAATAACCTTTGTCAGAACCTATATTATTAAATTTAACTAACTTGTCAGTCGGCAAAGTGAAACTTTCGATAGCAAAAAGTAATTTGTAAATCAGATTTAGTCTTGCCATTTCCTCGTCAGTCTTATCCATTTGTTTTTTGAATAATTCCTCAAATTTTGGCTTTTGTTTGTCAACTAATTTTTGAATTGTTGGCTCTAATTTTTCCAATAAAACATCTACGAATTTTTTCATATTCTTATTTTCCCAAAAACATTTTTAAATAGTCAGGGGTAATGCTTTCCGTAGCCCCTCCTTTTTCAAACCCTAATTTACCGTCTTTAATGACAAACGCTTCTCCATTGTCAAATTCTTCTTTTAAAATGTCTTTCCTATATCTCAATTCAGAAATTGTGTTATATTTTTTATCAACTTCTATGAAGTAAACATATTTATTATCTTCAGGTCTGTCTTTGTAAGTTACTGTGCTATCTTTATCTACTATTGTATTGATATATTTACCATTATTATAGGCAAATTCAAACTGCAAACCTTTTTTAAAATTTACACTATCTTTTTCCCATAAAATAACATCAAAATCATCTACAATTTCTAATTCCTGACCTACTTTTTCCCCAACCTTTATTGTTCCGTTAAAACCAATTTCAGTTGCGTTTGGATTATTTTTAATTATTTCAATTACTTTTCTACGACTTGGTTTTTGTGCCAAATCACTATCATTGTATGTTGATGAATTATTCCACCAATACCCATCATTTCTTCCAACAACAACTCTCATTCCTAAATTATACCACTCTTTAATTTTTTTATTTCGAGCGTTGGCAACTAATTCAGTTAATTCTTCTGTTGATAGTACATCTAATTTTTCTTCTTTATCGCTTTTCATAATCTTACTTACCTAAAAACATTCTTAAATAGTCAGGCGTACTGCTTTCGGTTTCCCCACCTTGCTCAAATCTAATATCATCATTGCTTGAATCAAAAGTTTTATTAGTTCCGTCAGCAAGTTTAATTTGGTTTGCTCTAAAAACACAAAATACTTTATCTTTTTTACTAAATATTTGTCTATCTCCTTTTAATATAAATCCATCGTGACCTGCTTCAATTAATTTTTTGCTCATCAAATTACCTTTAATTTTAAAATAATTATCTGTATTTACAGGCGGTAATAAATCATCATAAATAGTTTCTAAAATTTTTTCCGATTCCTCATTTTCATTTTGAGTTTCAATAAGTTTGTCATAATCATATCTACCTTTATATTTTTCTTCTACATATTTTTTTGCTACATAATCAAAAATCCTATCAAACCCATCATAATCGTCAATCAATAATGGATTTTTTATATTCAAAAAAACACTTAAAGCCTTACCATATTCTTTTGCATAAACTAAATTATCTGTAAAATAAAAACCATAATAACTTCCAATTCCATTTAAGTCATCATTCATTTTAAATTCTGTAAAATTTGTTCTTGTTCCGTGATAAACAACCAAAGGCTCTCCATTATCGTCAACAACTTTACTCGCATTAGCAGGGTCGTTTTCCCAATTCCCAAACCACTTGATAAACGCAGGTGTGCGAACCAATTTGTACTGTTCAGAAGTTAGGTTGCTTGGTTTTCCATTAGGTGCTAATAATTCGTTTTTCATATCCTTATTTACCTAAAAACATTCTTAAATACTCAGGCACACCACTTTCAGTAGCCCCACCCGATTCCATTTTGCTTTGTTTTTCTAATTCAGTAATCGGAACTCCCAATTTTGAGTAAGCACGGCGTTTAGGTAATTTCATTCCTCCACGCTCAATAACTTTATAATCCCCACCTGCACCATCAACTACCATATACCCGTCTGTTTTGTCTTTTAGTTCATTAAGTGCGCTTTTGCCCCTTGTAAAGAAATCATCTATTACCGCCATAGGGACAAAGCGACCACTCTTCTTGTACCTTTCTAAAGCACGTTTCTTAACTGTTTCTTCGGCTACCTTATCAATGTAAACAATGAATATCTTGTACCCAAGTTTTTTCAAAAGCTCAATAAGTGGTAAATAACTCTTGGTGCTATTCATAGTTCCGTCATAAATAACATCGTATTTACAAGGAATTCCAATAGTTCTGTCACTCAATAGAGTATTAACAATGTCTTTTGTTTCTAAATGCGTAGAAGTAGCGTTCCAACCTTTATATTCAGGAAGCTTTGCTCTAATCTCGTCAGCATCAACTTTTAAAATTTCTTCTTTAAGCAAATACGGAGCGTATTTTCTCAAGAACGTACTTTTACCACTCGCAGGTGAACCCCCCATAAGAATAGCTATTGGTTCGTCATTCTGAATACAAATCAAGTCTTTCTTGAATGAATCTATTATTTTTCTATGGAGTTTTTGTCTTTCAGGGTAGTATTGTCCTGTTCTTTTGCTTATGTTGAGGTCTTTTGTTTGCGGTAAATTTTCAGCGTAGTCTATTAAAACTTCGATTGCCCTTTCATCTATGCGTCTTTCTCCTTCATTATCGTAAATTTCTTTTCTAATTTTTAAGGGAATGGTTTTATCTACTTTTCCACCATTTTCATAGTAATCTGAATAATCTATGTGATTGTCTTTCATTGTATTAAAGATTAAGTGCCAAATATAATAAACTGAAACGAATTATCAAAATCTTATTATAAATAATAATTATTTAGTATATTCGCTAACGTATTTTTTTGTAAAGCTTTAATTATTAAAGGATAATTAACAATTAATAATTTGTAAATGTAAAAAATATTTAATTACATTTGTGTCAATTATTAATAATTAATTTAAAAGATTATGAACGGAACATTTGACATCAGCAGTCCAAATTGGTTGGGTGGCAACAATGTCCACAATACTTTAATCCTAATAGGGGTTGTTGCTATTGCTTGGAAAGTTGGAGTATTTAAAAGAGCGTAATTCTCTTTTAATCTGCGAAAAAAAAGCCACTCTGATTAGGGTGGCTTCTTTATTTTATATAAAATTTATTATGCAATTCTGTAACCTGTATAGTCACATTTTTCACTTGAGCAACCTACGTTTTTCTGCGGAGGCATAGAAGTTAATGTTACATTCGGTTGCGTATCAAGTAATTCTTCTCCGCATTTAGGACACGCAATTCCGTTTAGAATAGGTTTTTGAGGCATCATACTCCAATGAAACGTAGAATTCGTTGAGTTGTGTTCTTCTAAACTTTTTAATTTCTTTGCCATAATTTTATTCTTCTTTTTTTATATCGTAATAGAAACTATTTCCGTCTTCTGTAACCCATCTGTCTGATTGATTTTCTACTGAAATCATTTCAGTATCAACTTTGAATTGTTTTAAATTTTCAGGAAGTTTTTTAGTTACCCAATTACTATCCCTCCAAAATATTCTATTATTAGGTTGACACAATAAATAACCGTCATCTGCAAAAAATATGTGTCCGCATTTGTAATCGCTTGGTTCATCTGAATAAGGATTATTAAACCAATCAACAGTAAACATATAAGTAGCCCATATTTTTTTACCATCTCTTAATACAATTTCTGCTCTATGAAATGCTAAAAAATCATATTCTATTACTGTTACATTTTCTGAAAAACAATCCCACAATTGTTTGTAGTGTGCAGGTATGTCAGTTTTGGGAATTGACATATAAATTTCAGAGATTGGGACTCTACTTCTAACCATACCACAATCTGTCATAATATGAAAAGTTAAAATTACACCTGCAACAGATTGTATTGCAAAACAATATACATTTATAAATTCATCACTTTCTTTGTCATTTTTAGTTAAATATGATTTTCTAATAAATGCTTTAAAACTTGGAATATTACTATTTAATTTACTCATAACTATTATTTTATTAATTTATCTATTTTAACTTTAAACTGCTTTGCGATTTTATCCCAAGACATACCTTTCACTTTATCGTATGCTCTTTCTACTTTTTCAGCAACTGCATCTTGTAATTCTTGTTCGTCATTTTTAAGGTTATAGGCAACTCCTAAAAGAGTATTTACTTCACTTGGATTACAAGTAAATCTAATTTTTTCAAAATCATTTATAAATACAGCAGGTTGCATAAACATAAAATTAAGCGTAAGGTCGCCGTCATTTGTAATCTCTGTCAAAGAGGTATGTTTAGGGCAAATTACCAAAGTTTTCGTAGCCATAGCCTCTGTTACTGTAAGACCCCAACCCTCAGCGGTAGTAGTAGTAATGAAACAATCTAAAGCATTATAAATTCTGTTTAATTGAACATTATCAACACCTTTATTCTCTGAATACTGTTTTGGCACGAGTACATCTATTCCTACTCTCAATCCAACTCTCTCACATAATCTGTAAACATTAATTCCTGAAGGGTCTAACGGATTACAATGAAGATACAACACGGCATTTACTTCGTTGCTATGCTTAAAAGTAGCGAATCCTAAAATTAAACTTGCCAAATCTTTTCTTGCGGAGTTTCTATTTACAGTTCCAAACAAAAATGTTTCCGCATTTCCTACTTCGCCTAAAAGCTCTAATTTGGCTTCGAGTTTTTCAGCGTCACTTAAAGGGTAAAATTCAGTAGTGTTGCAACCGTGAGGAATAACCTTTATTTTTTTGAAGTTAGCTTCAGTAGTTAAATTTCTCATTACCCCTTTAGCATATTCAGTATAAGTAATAACTTCGTCAAAAAAGTTTAGTATTTTCAAGTCAACAGGTCTTGGTTCGCTATCAATAGGGAAATAAACCATTGATTTGAAGTTAGGTTTGTTTAATTTTCTTTTTTCGTTTTTAACATTTTGCAGATGCTCTCCCATTTCGTTAAAAATTTCAATATCGTTGAAACAAAAAATAACATCAAAATCGTTGTGCATCAACAATCTTAAAAACTGTATTCTGCAATAGAAATCATTTTTTGACTCTTCAGGCAAAACACTTGACATAGCAGGTATTACTTTTACGTTTGGCAAGTAATCGTAAGACTCTTTCGTATGGTCGTTGATTGCAAAAACTGCAATTTGAAGATTTTTGTCTTTAGCCCAATTTTCTATCAACTCTTTAGACACGTTACCGAAACCTGTGGTACAGCCAAAATCTCCATAGAACAATAAGTTCTTAACTGTTTGTGGTTTTTTAGCCATTTTTATTTTTTTAATGAATCAACAATAGCACAAAAAAGTGCGTCTTTTTTCTTTTGGAAGTCGGGCAATAAATCAAATTCTACCATACAAGGATGTGTTTTGGCTTCGGCATCTTTAACTTCCCCGTAAACCCAACCGTCTTTTTTCTTGTCTTCTAACCAAGCGTTGTGTTGAGCATCGTGTCCTGCTTCAGGGTTATCCATTCTAAAAAGAACACCTGTAATTGCGCTTTGACGTTGCCAACCCTCTGCTTCGTCCCAATTTTTTTGTGTAGAATCTCCGTGTGCATCGCACCACGCTTTGTTTGCCTGATGACAAACCATTGCAATTTGAAGCACCTCTAATTTAGGTACTGTGTGAATAGTTTCACTCATAATCTCTTTTTTAGTGTGTTAATATTTGTTGTTATTCAAAACCCAATTCTTTTCGGGCAAAAGTATTTGCTTTGTATTTAATAAAAAAGAAAAGCCACCGCACTTCATAATTTTTTTCAAAAAAATAAAAGGTTTGGCTTCCATTCATTAACTCTATTTGTTGCTAAATCAAAAATCTCACTTTCTTTTTCCATTCCAATATAATTTCGTTTGCTATTTAAACAAGCAATAGCAGTAGTTCCACTA
>Ga0181349_1001306_pt1 | contig 10686 bp, 20 predicted proteins | sample Su13VDMM110SD_FD_130106 | JGI IMG/M metagenome (GOLD analysis project Ga0181349, IMG submission 130106) | Freshwater viral communities from Lake Michigan, USA - Su13.VD.MM110.S.D | ecosystem: Environmental > Aquatic > Freshwater > Lake | place: USA: Michigan | collected 2013-07-16 | reverse complement strand
GATGTAATGGGTGGCCCATATCCTAAGAAGTGTATCTCTTGGGAAAAGATCAAGCAAGCAGTCGATAAGGGTGTTGCAGATAAGGATGCCAACGTCCTTGAAAAGTATGTTGGTGACTATGTGTTCAATCCTAAAGGCGGCATGAAAGAGATTCCAATTGGATCTCCGGTCGAAGTTATGGAGATTGGTACTGGCTTTATGATGGTTCGTCGTAAGACATTTGAGGACTACAGGAAAGCATATCCTCATCTCTCCTATAAGCCTGACCATGTTCGTACAGAACACTTTGATGGTTCGCGTGAGATTCTTGCATACTTCGATTGCGTAATTGATCGAGGTTATGGGTATGAGAATCTACATCAATTGTTAGCTGATGTTGCAGCTGGTAAAGAAGGCTTGCAAGAGACTGCTAAAAAGATGATCGCTGGTGAGCAGCATTCTTCTAAGCGTTATCTATCAGAAGACTATATGTTCTGCTATAACGTTGACCGCATGGGTGCACGTGTATGGTTCTGTCCATGGATGCAATTGCAACACGTTGGTAGTTATGTATTCGGTGGTAGCTTGGCTGACCTTGCTTCTATTGGTGCATCAGCTACAGCCGATGTCGGCAAACTGAATAAACCAAAGAAGTAACCTAAGGAGACTATATTATGAAACTTGAAGGCAGAACTCTTTCTATCCTCAAGAACTTTGCGAGCATCAACCCTTCTATCATGTTTAGACCAGGAGACGTTCTTAAAACAATGTCTCCTAATAAAACAATCTTAGCTCATGCTAAGTTGAAGGATTCGGTTGATGGACAATTCGCAATTTACGATCTGAGTAAATTCCTAAGCGTATTGAGCTTGTTTGATAAACCAACTCTAACAGCTCAAGATAAGTTTATGTCTATCGTAGACGGACAGCAACGTGTTAACTATACATTTGCTGATCCGAAAAATATTGTCCAAGCATCTGAGAAGACTCCTCAAGTCTCAGATCCTGAGATTACATTCAAGCTAACACAGGCTACATTAGATCGCGTACAAAAGGCTATGGGTGTGTTAAAGCTTCCTGAGCTTGCTGTCGTGGGAGATTGTAGTACTATCTTTGTTGAAGCTGTAGATTTAAAAAATCCATCCGCTGACAACTTTGCCGTGATTGTAGGATCTACATCCCACAAATTCAAGATGATCTTTAAGTCCGAGAACATTAAAGTAATTGCTGGTGATTATGATGTTGAGATTTCAAGTAAAGGAATCTCACATTTCAAAGGTGATGATATTGATTATTGGATAGTTGCTGAAGCAAGCTCGACGTTTGAGGCAAATGTATGAAGCCAACCTCTTCTTTTAAAATGAGTAAAACATCAAAACGTTTTCTTTCCACGATCGTTGATCCTCACAAGAGGGGTGAAGCAAAAAGGATGGCAATCCAAGGTGAGTTAGCAGCAGCAGCTGCAAAGTTTGCAAAAGTTGACAAATCCTCTAAAGAGTGATATAATGATGAATCAAAAAGTGCTGGATGAAATATACGAGTTGGAAGAACTGGTCGGCCAACTTCAGCGTTTTGAACAAAATGAGAAAACTGTAAAAGAATTACAGGAAACAATTGAAAGATTAAAGAGAATTCTCAACTCTTAATCAACATGAGGAATTTATATGATGAACGACCACTTTCTGTGGGTGGAAAAGTATAGGCCTAAGACTATACAAGATACTGTCTTATCGGCAGATCTGAAGCAAACGTTCCAGCAATTTGTTGATGATAAGGTTGTTCCTAACTTATTGTTGACCGGCCGTGCTGGTACTGGTAAGACGACTGTTGCTCGAGCAATGCTCGAAGAGCTTGGTTGTGATTATATTATAATCAACGGTAGTATGAATGGTAACATTGATACACTCCGTAATGATATTTCCAACTTTGCTTCTAGTGTATCCTTATCGGGTGGCCGTAAGTACGTTATCCTCGATGAGGCTGACTATCTCAATCCAAACTCTACTCAACCTGCTCTTCGTAACTTTATGGAAGAGTTTAGTAAGAACTGTGGATTCATTCTTACTTGCAACTTCCGTAATAGAATTATTGAGCCACTGCACAGTCGCTGTAGTGTAATTGAATTCAAGATCCCTAATAAAGATAAACCGAAGCTTGCTGCTAATTTCTTTAAGCGCGTCCTCAGTATACTTGAACAAGAGAATGTAGAAGCAGAGCCTAAAGCTGTTGCTGCTATACTTGAAAGACACTTCCCTGATTTCCGCCGTACATTGAATGAACTACAGCGTTATGGTGCCACTGGTAAGATTGATAGTGGTATCCTCGTAAACGTGCAGGAAACGTCTTTAAAGGAGCTGATTAGCTTTATGAAGACGAAAGACTTTACTAATGTTCGTAAATGGGTTGGTGAGAACTTAGATACCGATCCTGTTGTCCTATTCCGAAAGTTTTATGATAGTGCATCAGAATGTATGAAACCATCTGCAATCCCTCAGCTCGTGTTACTACTTGCTGAATATCAATACAAGCAAGCGTTTGTTGCTGATAGTGAAATTAATATGGTGGCGTTTTTAACTGAAGTGATGGTGGAGTGTGAATTTAAATGATTGAATTACAACCTAAAGATACAAGCAAGGGACATTTTTATGTTAGCCTTGTTAAGAGCATTGTCAGAATTGGAGCTGGTGGCTGTTTAATTATGGGCAACTTATTCTTTGCAGGATTTTTGTTGATTCTTGCTGAGGGGTTAGGTATACTCGAAGAGTTGGTATGAAGTACAAATATATTATGTAAGGAGTTATATTATGGAGATTCAAAATGGTCGTAGAGGATTTGTTAAGGGCTTCGGTTTGTTTTCTGCTATGCTTGCAGGCGCTGCTGTTGTGCGTGCGGAGAGTGCAGCTCCCCAGTTCGGTAACAGCGTTGTACCTATTCCTAATAGCACTGCTGTTGGCAAAGCCATTGATCCAGCCATTATTTCTTTAATCGAAGAACAGGCGACTAATCATCTACAGTTAACACATACGTATGGTGAGATTGCTCCACCACCACCTCCTCCACCAGTTGAGCGGCTGCGGTTTGGTAGTGACGGATCGATGCTCATTTCTAATTGGGCTACTGGAGGCACAACTACAGGATCGTTCTTACAGATTAATGCTAACGGTGGTGTAAACATTGGCGGCAAGAACAAGCAATTTGTTCCTGGTACAGAGAATGAAGTATCTGTTAAAATGGTAGTAGGTCCAGATGGTGAACTATACTTAAAGGTGAAAGATCAATGGAAACGAGTACTAACGACATAGTCGAATGTACAATCTGTCGATGCGATTTTGATATTGCTGGTGAGGGGGGTATAGAGGGCAACCTTGGAATACTACCGGTTGCCTTTTGTCCAACATGCTTAGCGGGACTCGAAGATATGTTCGAGCAATTGAATGAATGATTTATTGAGACCGACGTTCGAGTGGATTAGGAATGATTATAGAACTTATCCTCTACGTTTTTATGTGGAGCTACTTGCTTGGGCTATTAGTGTCGGATGTGCTATCACCATGGCTGTTACAGTACCGAACCCACCTCTTCTTGCATTATATCCTGTTTGGATTACTGGGTGCGCTTTGTACGCTTGGGCTGCTTACACTCGTAAAAGCTTTGGTATGCTCGCTAACTACCTTTTGCTAACAAGCATAGATATGTTTGGTTTGATAAGAATGCTTACACAATGAACCCGTTTGAATTTGTAAATGCTATCAATAGTCAGTCTAAGAAAGATCTTATGACTGGTACAGAAAACGACGAACTGGCAGAGAGTGGCTACGTCCCTTTTGTCGTTAACCGAGCCTTATCTTATTTTCTTGATACCATAATGTATGCTAACCATATGAATATACACAGGATTTTAGATAATAAGCTCCAATTCCACTATCTCCTAAATACTATTCGTCCGGGGAAAAGATTCTCAAAATGGGCAAAAAAGGAAGACAGTGATCTCCAACTTGTTATGCAATACTTCTCTTACGGTGTTGATAAAGCTAAGCAGGTCTTACCATTACTGTCTAATGAACAACTATCCATGATAAAAACAACATTACAAAGTGGAGTTCAGGATGATATTGCTCGATAGCTTTGTCGAAGTGAAATTAACAAATGAAGATGATTTTTTAAAAGTCCGTGAAACGTTAACACGGATAGGCGTAGCTTCCAAGAAAGATCAAAAACTGTTTCAGTCATGCCATATCTTACATAAGCAAGGTAGGTACTACATTGTGCATTTCAAAGAATTGTTTGCTCTAGATGGCAAACCAACCAACATATCGGAAGATGATGTGTCTCGTAGAAACACGATTGCCAACTTAATGGCAGAGTGGGGCTTAGTGACTCTCCTCGATCCAGTCAAAAGTAAAGAACCAGTCGCACCTCTCTCGCAAATAAAAGTATTGGCATATAAAGAGAAGGACGAATGGGAGCTTGTCACTAAGTATAATATCGGCCGTAAGAAGTAGTTGTCTTTTATTTCAATTGGTGTTAGAATCAATTCATGGATACAAAATGGCACAAACGCTTCTTTCAGTTAGCCCACCACGTAGCTAGTTGGTCGAAAGATCCAACAACTCAGGTTGGTGCATGCATTGTAAACGAAGACAAACAAGTAATCAGTTTAGGGTTTAATGGTCTTCCCCGAGGTGTGGAGGATCTGGTTTCTCGTTACGATGATAGGGAAACGAAGTACAAGTTTGTTTCTCATGCTGAACGGAATGCGTTAGATAATGCGTTTGTTGATACAAAAGGATCAACGTTGTATGCGACTTTATTTCCTTGCAATGAATGCGCAAAGGGAATAATACAAAAAGGAATTAAGACAGTAGTGACGGTTGAGTCTGATCCTACAAGGCAACACAACAACGTTGATATATCATTACAAATGTTTAAAGAAGCTGGGGTTGAAGTTATTTTTATAAATAATCAAAAATAATTGTTGACATTAATGCAATTAACATATATAATACATGAACAGTAAGAATTTTAGAGAAAAAGAAATGAAACATTTATCCTTATCCTTATGTGGCTATACGCAGCCAGATACATCACTAGAGCACAATCGCGGCTCATGGGATGCGTTTGCGCCTAGTATTTGCGCAGGGGGTCTAAAAGGATAATAGTGTAACTCTACAACTAGAATCTAATTTAAGGACCCCCGAAAGCGCAAGCTCTCGGGGGTTTTTCTTTATGTTGACTTTTTTACGTTTGTTTATAATGAACGTAGTTTTAATAAAAACAATGTTCTTTTACAATTTGGATCACAATGCTCGGTTCGTCTAACGGTTAGGACGCTGCCCTTTCAAGGCGGAAACGAGGGGTTCGATTCCCCCACCGAGTACCATATAAAAACTCTCTGAGTGGCTACACTGGAGTATGGCAACCTACGTTTATTCTGCAGAACGATGTAGGACCACCAGGAAGAGCGGGGCCACCACAGATTCAAGCACTACAGAGAGTTCCTATATGGTGTTGACTTTATAAAGTCTTCATTGTAAAATATAGACATGCGGGATTCGTAAAATGGTATTACCTCATCCTTCCAAGTTGATGTCAGCGGTTCGATTCCGCTATCCCGCTCCATGCCCTATTAGTATAATGGTATTACACCTGTTTTGTAATCAGGTTACGGCAGTTCGATTCTGTCATGGGGCACCAAAAATTATTAGGCCTTAAAGTGTTCATGGACGCACACGACACTGTCACTGTCGAAGAGTGGGGATCGTTACCCCCTAAGGCCGCCAAGTTTTGTGGTAAGTTAAGTAAAAGGAGCATGGGCAAGTTAGTCGCGCAACTAACCAGATACCGCACCTGCCACAAATTCATTATCGCGGGATAGAGTAACGGTAATTCAGAAGTCTCATAAGCTTCAGATCTTGGTTCGATTCCAGGTCCCGCAACCAAAAGAAAAGCCCCGATGACGGAATTGGTATACGTGTTGGTCTTAGAAGCCAAATTTTGAGAGTTCGAGTCTCTCTTGGGGCACCAGTTTTATTCCAGAGTAGCACAGCGGTAGTGCAGTTGACTGTTAATCAATTGGTCGTAGGTTCGATCCCTGCCTCTGGAGCCAATTAACGGAGAATGAGCAGCATTGGCGACTGCAGCAGACTGTAAATCTGTGTCCTCACGGAAACTTGGTTCGACTCCAAGATTCTCCACCATTTTAACTAACTAGGAAGTATATGGATATTGATCAAGCGGCAGTATTTTTAGCTGGCACAATTTTGACAGCACTTGGGTTTGTCGTTATAGTGATAGCAGCAGTTGTTATTAATAACATCATCCACAAATACTGGAAAAGTTTTGGTTGGGACTTCTTTCCAATGTATGTTAGTAGGGTAGAAGTAACTCATGAAGATCCTAAGTTAGACAAGACAAAAAAATAAATTTATCTCTCTAAAGCGTTATCAGGTTGCGTACACGGTTTGGGGCCGTGTGGTCTAGGTTCGAATCCTAGTAGGGAGACCAATATGGGGGTGTAGCTCAGCTGGGAGAGCGGCTGCTTTGCAAGCAGTAGGTAGCGGGTTCGAGTCCTGTCACCTCCACCAATATGCCGCTTTAGCTCAATTGGTAGAGCACCATCTTGATAAGGTGGGGGTAGCTGGATCGTAACCAGCAAGCGGTACCATGCTACTTTAGCTGATGTGGTCATAGCGGCGGTTTGAAGAACCGTTGAACTAGGTTCGATTCCTAGAGGTAGCACCAAGATAAGGAAGGTAATGCAGCGGGGATGGTCCTGCGACTGGCCTTGAAAACCAGGTTCTCTTAACAGGGATGGGGTTCGACTCCTCTGTCTTCCGCCAACATTATGGAGAGTTGGGTGAGTGGTTAAACCAGTGGTTTGCTAAACCATGATTCAGAAATGGGTCCATCAGTTCGAATCTGATACTCTCTGCCAAATTAACGTTGCTCCTATAGCTTAATGGTAAAGCTCCGAACTTATACCTCGGCGATGCCTCTAGATGAGGGGATGATCTAGGTTCGAGTCCTAGTGGGAGTACCAACAACAGTGCGATGCCCGAGTGGCCCAAGGGAACGGATTGCAAATCCGTAAAACCGTGAGTTCGAATCTCACTCGCACTTCCAAGCGGATATGATGGAATTGGTATACATATCAGACTTAAAATCTGAGTTCTCCGAGTTCGAGTCTCGGTATCCGCACCAATTATAGGTCCTTAGTAAAATGAATATTACACAACGCTACGAACGTTGAAGTGGGAGTTTGATTCTCTCAGGACCTACCAATTTTGTCTCGCTGGTGTAATGGCAGCACGATGGTCTCCAAAACCATTAGTCGGGGTTCGAGTCCCTGGCGGGATGCCAATAGGGTGATATAGCCTAGATGGATAGGCGCGGGTCTCATAAGCCCGTCAGATTGGATCGTTACCAATTATCACCACCACGTTGACCTTTTATTGAAAAGAAGGTATAATAAAGACTGTTCCCTGATAGTGTAGCGGTAACACAGTTGACTTTGACTCAACTATCACAAGTTCAAATCTTGTTCGGGGTGCCATTTAAAAAAGGAAAGAAAATGAAACGAAAGATACCCGCTAAGCAACGCAACTGCTTCGTTCGCTTGGCTCTATTCAGAAAAGCAGGGTCGCATCGTAAGAGCAACAAGGCTCTACGTCGTGCCGCCAACCAATCATTGATGGGAGTATAACTTAACGGCTAAAGTAGTAGGCTTTTAACCTATTAATCAGAGTTCGATTCTCTGTGCTCCTACCATATAAAAGCATATTAAATTAGTGTGTTTCTATATGGCACCAATACCCCACTGGACAAATTGGTAAAGTCGCTTCTCTCAAAAGGAAGAGGTCTCCCTGTTCGAATCAGGGGTGGGGTACCAATCTGGCGTTCGTTCAACGGATAGGACATCATTCTTCTAAAGTGATTATAGAGGTTCGATTCCTCTACGCCGGACCAAAAAGTTTTGTAAGTGTCAGCAAGAGAAAGTCACGCTATCTAGGTTTCTTCGAAGGACCGAAATAGTAGAAGGTAATGGGTTCGACACCCACCCTGCGGGGAACTGCAGGGGTCCATTGAGGCGACTAAACTGGACCAGTATCCTAAGTGACGTACCGAGTCCCGTCCGGATTTATTACACGGGTGAATGGTTGCTATAATGATGGAGCAACTACTTACAAATTCAATATGGAGTTGTTAGTTTAGTGGCAAAACCACGGGTTGTGATTCCGTTATCACGAGTTCGATTCTCGTACGACTCCCCAACATTTTTTTAAAAAGGAAACAATTATGCCAGCAGTATTTTTAGTTAGCGATACGCACTTTGGTCATGCTGGCGTATGTCGCTTTACTCGTGAAGATGGGGTCACGAAACTTCGGCCATGGGATGATCCGGAAGAGATGGACGAAGCAATGATCAAGGCTTGGAACGAGAGAGTGAAGCCCACTGACAAGGTCTACCACTTAGGTGATGTTGTTATCAATCGTAAAGCATTAAAGACACTACATCGATTGAACGGAGATAAAGTTTTGATTCGTGGTAATCACGATATCTTTAGGGATGATGAGTATCGTCAATACTTTAGAGAGCTTAGAGCATACCATGTAATGAGTGGAATGATTCTAAGCCACATTCCAATCCATACCGATAGCCTTGGTAGGTTTGGAGTTAACATTCACGGACACCTACACGCTAACCGTGTAATGAAAATGTGGATACGTGGACCAGAAATTGATACTAGATACCATTGTGTATGCGTTGAGCAGACACCAGACTTTGCTCCAATCCTTTTTGAAGATGTTATCCAACGAATCAAAGATGAGGGGGGTGAGGTTGGATTTAAAAGTGGTAATGGTCCCACAATGTAATATGCCTCGGTAGTTTAATGGTAGAACGCCATCCTTACACGGTGGATACGGGAGTTCAATTCTCCAACGAGGTACCAAATACCACGAAAGTGTATCATGTTAGATAAAAAAATAGACGTAGAAAAAGTAAAAGCGTTCGTAGATAGTTGTGGTCCAAATACTAAAATTTATATCGGTTGCGATTCAGAACGTTTTAAGTATAAAGGTGAGTGGTATGCTGACTACACATTAGCTGTTGTCGTTCATATCAATGGACGTCATGGGTGTAAAATCTTTGGCGCTGTTGAACGTGAACGCGATTATGATGTTAAGAAAAACAGACCGTCTATTCGCTTAATGAACGAAGTGTATAAGGTATCTGCTTTGTATTTGGAATTAGTAGAGCAGATTGTCGAACATGATATTGAAGTACACCTTGACATTAACCCCAAAGAAGAGTATGGTTCTAGTTGTGTTGTTAGTCAAGCAATTGGCTACATTAAAGGAACATGCAACGTCACTCCTTTGGTAAAACCACAAGCATTCGCTGCTAGTTACGCTGCTGACCGTTGGAAAGAAATATTAGCTGCTTGAACAAATAAAGTAGTATAAATACCCATATCTCAGGGATGGGAACGTATACATAATAGTACTGACGCAACGATATGGCGTCCCTGTAACAGTAAGCAGGATCTTTACTACGCCTTCGGGGTAGTTATTTTAAACTCGCTTAATTAAGGAGAACATTATGTTATCAAGCGTAAACACAACCATCGACGCTATTCAAGGCGCCAAAACCTCTTTTGTAGATACATTCGTAACTAACAAAGAACTCAAACAACCTCTCAAGACTTTTATTGATGCACAAGCTTCGTTCGCGAAGGATGTTGCAAAGTCAGCATTTGATTTTTACACATCTGTTGGAACAGCTGCTGCTTCCGTCGACGTGAAAAAAGCATTCGCTACTAAGTAAGGAGACGGTTATGACTCTAATACCACAATTCCTCGGGAAAGACTTCGACCGTTTTTTCATCGGGTTTGATGAGCAGTTTAACAACTTGCAAAAACTACACGACGACTTAACTAAGAACATTCCTAACTATCCTCCATATAACATTCGCAAGAATGATGACAATCACTATACTATTGAAATTGCTGTTGCCGGTTTCGGTCAGCAAGATATTGACATTGAAATGAATGATGGTAAGTTAGTTGTTCGTGGTAATATTGCAAACGACGCAGAAAGCGAAAGCTTCCTCTTCAAAGGAATTGCAAACCGTGCGTTTACTCGTACATTTGCATTGAACGATGAAATCGAAGTCAGGGATGCTGAAATTTTTAACGGCATGCTTAAAATAGCATTGGAGCGTTTGATTCCAGAGCACAAGCAACCAAAGAAAATAGCAGTAAAAGCTAAGACTGAGAAACAACTCTTAACAGAGAAGAAGTCTAGCAAACAAGAAATGTTAGTAGAGTAACACTAGCGGAGAAGGCCGAGGACAACCTCGGCCTTCTTTTTGTCCAAATCACATATGGGTAGAAACATGCATAAAGAATTAGAACCATTAGCAGGAGTAGAAGCTCCTACATTAGCAGACTTTTGGAGTTGGGTAAAGAACACATTTACCGTATCTTACGAGGGTGAAATCGAAGCATACCTCGCCGACTCCATCGACCACGCTGACTTAGAAAATAGAATCAGAAGATTACAACGTAGAGGAATGATATGAAAGTATTGAACGGAATTAAACAATTTTTTGTTGTCTTATTAGAAGTAATCCAGGAAAGTAAGAAAGCTGAGGCTCGTAAATATTTCAGAAATCAATAAGGATTAATTATGGATAAGATTATGTG
>Ga0181349_1001301_pt1 | contig 10702 bp, 17 predicted proteins | sample Su13VDMM110SD_FD_130106 | JGI IMG/M metagenome (GOLD analysis project Ga0181349, IMG submission 130106) | Freshwater viral communities from Lake Michigan, USA - Su13.VD.MM110.S.D | ecosystem: Environmental > Aquatic > Freshwater > Lake | place: USA: Michigan | collected 2013-07-16 | reverse complement strand
TGGCAAAGAGTGGATTAACTGGACTAAAACAGAAATGCCTGAATGGGCTGGAAAATACGTTTACGAAGTCAAAGTCTCTGGAAATATATTGAAAATTAGCACTTTTGAGAAGTTGCTTCAATTCAATAAAGATTTTAAAACTGAAAGTAGTACTGGTCTGTCTACAATTAATTGGAAAAACGTAGCAAATAAGTATGACGGAATAGAAATAACACCATATCAATATAAAGCTAAATCTAATTTTACTTTACTGTGGTATTATGGGTGGGATATTGGAAGTGGATGCATTTGGAATTTAGGTAATACTTCATTAAATTTAATTTCAAAATGATCAAACTCAAAGATATATTATTTGAAGACATTATTGAAAACTCAAGTGTACTAGATACATTAACAGAAGCTCTACCTTACATTAAAGAACTAGAAAACAAACCTATGTTAGTTAGAGAGTCAGGAGGAATTAGAACAGGAGCTGCAAAGGTAACTTCAGGTCCTTGGGATAAAGGTAAGATAGGATCTGCCATAAATTCAAGCTCTCCAGTATATGATGCTGATTTAGGAAAATTATTTAAAGATCTGGTTAACAAGTTTAGTATTGAGCATATTATATATGCCTCTTATAATTCTAATCGACATGGATTATTCGGCGATGCATACTATCTAATACCAGTTGGAGACTATAAGACTATTTGGAGTCCAAAGATAACAGACATATATTCAAATGCGTCTCGTATGAAAAAGCAAGGTACTTTAAACACCTTTCCATTAGACAGCTACAAGAACACTTGGCCTACAGGTAAAGTGGATGAAGTGTTGGTGGATTGTAAAGAGTATTATTTAATATCAACAAAAATACCAATTGTGAAAAGTAGTATGTGGTATACAGCACAGAAACAAAAGACACAAGTAGTTCAACCAACTACCTATAACGAATTAGCTGATATTATTGAACGAGTATTACAATACTATACTTGGAAAAATAAAAAATAAATTTGTATTCTTTTTTAAAAAGGAGTATATTTATATACAACAGTTATAAACAAATAAAACAAGTTACACTATGAAAGAGACAATCTTTGAACCTATCAATGACAAATTGATTTGTAAACCCGTTGAACAAGATGAGGTAAGTGCTGGAGGAATCATTCTACCAGAACTAGACGACACAAAAACATTAAAAGCACAAGTATTAGTAGCAGGTAAAGGCTTTTGGGCAGCACCAGGACTTTTTATTGAAACTACCTGTAAAGCAGGTGATATTGTAGTTTACCAGAGATTTGCTGCACAAGTAATGGAATATGATGGTATAGACTATCACATCCTACAAGAAAGAGATATTTTAACAAAAGTAATAAAATAGTTATATGAATAAGACAAAGGTTATAAGTTACAACTCGGAAGCTCGAGACAAAGTACGTAATGGAGTAAACAAACTATCTTCAGCAGTACAATCTACATTAGGTCCTTGTGGCCGTAATGTGTTAATTGAAAAAGAACATGGCAGTCCTGTTATCACTAAGGATGGTGTTACAGTAGCAAAAGAAATTTACTTGAAAGATCCAGTAGAGAATGCAGGAGCTCAAGTGATTAAAGAAGTTTCAATGAGAGCAGCTAAACAAGCTGGTGATGGAACAACTACAGCAACTGTATTAGCATCATTCATGTATAATGAAGGATTAAAAGCTATCAACTCAGGAGTTAATCCAATTGAGTTGAAAAGAGGTATGGACAAAGCTACTACAGCAGTAATTGAAAAGTTACGTGACTTAAGTCGTGATGTAAAGACCAACGAAGAAGTAAAACAAATTGCAACAATCTCAGCTAACAATGACTCTAGTATTGGATCCATCATTGCAGAAGCTATGGATAGTGTTGGTAAGAATGGTGTTATACAAGTAGGAGAAAGTAAAACCTCTGAAACTACTTTAGAGATTGTAGAAGGCATGCAAATTGAACGTGGATTTATTTCACCTTACTTTGTTACTTCACAAAACACAATGACAACTACATTAGAGAATCCATACATACTAGTTTATGATCGTAAGATTAGCTCTATCAAAGAGATATTACCATTATTAGAAACTTGTAGCAAACAAACTAAGCCATTATTAATTATCGCAGATGATGTTGATGGTGAAGCTTTAGCAACAATGGTATTAAACAAAGGACGTGGTATATTAAGCATCTGTGCTATCAAAGCACCAGGATTTGGTGATCGTAAGATACATAACTTGGAAGACATTGCTACATTAACTGGAGGTACAGTAATTGCAGCTCAAAAGTCTATGAAGTTAGATAAGCTAACAATTGAAATGTTAGGTACTTGTCGTACAGTAGTTATATCACAAAGTGAAACCGTTATTGTAGATGGTGCTGGTGATACTGAAGCAATCAAGTCTCGCATTGAAGATATTAAAACTCAATATGAAAAAGCTGATAGTGATTACGAAAAACAATTCTTAAAAGATCGTATGAGTAAGTTGATTGGTGGTGTTGCAGTGTTAAACATTGGAGCAGCTACTGAAACTGAATTAAAAGAAAAGAAAGATCGTGTTGATGATGCTTTGCATGCTACTCGTGCAGCAGTTGAAGAAGGTATTGTTCCTGGTGGTGGTATTGCTTTATTACATGCATTAAAAGGACTTGCAGTTGCAGTTGAGAATGAAGATCAGCAACTAGGTGTGAACATTGTTAAGAAAGCATGTTTTGCACCATTTAAAGCTATTATTGAGAATGCTGGTAAAAGTGCTGAAGCAATTTATGCTCAAGTTGAAAATGATAAAACTTCTGAGTTTATTGGATATGATGCTCGTAACAGTGTTGTATGTGATATGTTTACAGCAGGTATTATTGATCCAACTAAAGTAACAAGAACAGCATTAGAGTTAGCAACATCAGGAGCTGGTATTTTATTAACTACAGAATGTGTGATCAATATTGATCCTGCAGATGAGAAAAAAGAAACACCTAACTATGAATACTAATCAACAAAACTTAGACTTATCTAAGGCAGAGACTTACACTTGTGAGTCTTGTGGTAATGATCGATTCACAGTGCAGTACTTAATCAAAAGGTTCTCAGCATTAATATCTCCAACAGGTCAAGAAATGTTAACTCCTGTGCAGGGATTTGCATGTACAAAGTGTGATCACATTAACAAAGACTTTCTACCCGAAAACGAAAGTTTATAAATAGTAAAAGCCAACCCTAAAAAGTTGGCTTTTTATGTAAACAAGGACTATTTATATTAAACAATGAAAATAACAGAATTCAGAAAACTAATCCGTGAAGAAGTTAAAAAAACTTTAAACGAAGCTAATGGTACTGGTGAATATACAGTCATCAACCTTTGGGATAAAATTGACGGTAAGTTTCGTGCAGAAACAGTACCAGCCAGCTCAGCTGACACTGCTTTGCTTTCCTACCTAAAGAAAGACGGGAAATATGCTGATTATGGAGCACAGGCGGCTATGGATTATGTTAAAAAGTCAACTAAGCTTGTTCAAGATGGTGACATAACCATGTATCTTGGCAAAGGCACTTTTGACCCAGATTACATTATTGTTCCAGGACAAATTGATAGAAAAGCAGCTTTACAAATTCTCAAAGATAAAGTATTTAATAAATAAGTAAAATGAAAATAACAGAATTCAGAAAACTAATCCGTGAAGAGGTTAGAAAAGTGATTAAAGAAGAAGTAAGCACAGTCGCTATACAAATAGCTGATGAGGAAGATGGTTTTGAATATCCAGACGGATATCAGCTACCAAAAGTAATACAATCCATAGTAGGTGACTTCAATCCGTCAGCAGATCCTGAAGATGATAGTGAGTTTGATTACGAATTAGATCAATATTTAGCAAAAATACAAAAAGCCTTATTGGCTGCCGGAAAAAAGGTAATTCCAGATCTACAAAAGTATGCTCAAGAAGATGGTTTTATTTATTTAAAGACATCCCAAAAAATTACACCACAAATACAAGCTAAACTAAAAGCCCTTTATAAAGGAGCAAAGTCAATAGAATTTTAATAAACTAAAATGAAAATCACAGAATTTAAAAGCCAACCCTAAAAAGTTGGTTTTTTCATTTTAAATTGGTATAGTTATAAGATGGAAGATATTCAACCAAAAGTCAAAACAGTTTCATATAGTCAGTTTAATATATATGCTAATTGTCCTAAAAAGTGGAAGTTAGATTACTTAGACAACTTACGAGTATACTCACAAAGCATTCATACTGTTTTTGGGACGGCTATGCACGTAACAATGCAGAACTATATAACCGTATTGTTCACAGAGTCAGTTAAAGCTGCTGATAGCATAGATTTAGGAGAGTATCTCAAACAAACCCTTTTCAACGAATACAAACAATCTTTAGTACAAAATGGCAATACACACTACAGCACTCCTACTGAGTTAGCAGAGTTCTATGAAGATGGTGTAGCTATTTTAAAATACTTTAAATCACATAGAGCGCAATACTTTAATACAAAGCATCACGAGTTAGTTGGTGTTGAAGTATCATTACAAGCACCACTTATACATAACGTAGCTTTTGTTGGGTTTATCGACATAGTAATAAAAGACACAAGAGATAACACATATGCAATCTATGATATTAAGACTAGTACATCAGGTTGGAACAAATATCAAAAAGCAGATCAAACTAAAACAGCACAACTAATATTATATAAAGAATTTTATGCCAAGCAATTTGATGTAGATCCTGATAGCATACATGTTGAGTACATTATTGTTCGTAGAAAGATTAATCCAGATTTAGAGTTTGCACCTAAGCGTATACAAAGCTTTGTACCTGCAAGTGGTAAACCTACACGTAACAAGATAGGTAAAATGTTTATGGACTTCATACAAACCTGCTTTAGTGATATAGGAGAATATAATCCCACAGCAAACTATCCAGCAATGGAAAGTAGTGGATGTAAGTATTGTATGTATAAATCACAAGAAGAGTTGTGTCCTAAAAAAGAAAGATTGAAAAAAGAAAAGTAATGGCAGAATTCTTAGACATTTCTATTCAAAGAATAAACACACTAGATGCAAAACTAATACCCTCAGCTATGAGAGTGTTTGATAGATGTCATAAAGAAAAAATACCACTATACATTGTGTGGGGAACTAGAACATTAGAACAACAAGAATTATTATTTAGATTAGGTAGAACTATTCCAGGACACATTGAAACTACTAATAGACCTGGATTTAGTGCTCATAACTATGGATTAGCTTTAGACTTTTGTTTACTATTTAATACTGAGTTGATGAGTTGGGAAGAGTGTTATCCAAGAACATATTGGAAGCATAAATGGTTAAAAGCAGTTAAACACTTTGAAGAAGAGGGTTGGGATACTGGATGGAGATGGCCCTCCTTTCAACCTGGACATTGTGAGAACTTATTAGGAAATACAATATTAAAACTATATGAACAAGATACTAATAGGACTTTGCGGTAGCAAGACATTTGAAAATAAAGCTAAGATCAAGATGTTTATTTTCAAATTAAAAGAGCAAACAGATAGTCACATTACTATAGTTGGTATGGGAGATAGAGATGGAGCAGACAAATACATTAAAAAATATGCTTTAGAGTTTGGATATGACTATAAAGAAATGAATCCACCTCACACACCAAAAAGTCTGTATAGTCTAATGTCAGAAGCTTATTACAATAAGCCATACAGCACTAAAAACTTTTTTCTAAGAAATCAAATATACTGTCAGTACGTAGATAAGTGTGTGATCTTTGATGATACTAATGTACAAGATAAAAAGATAGTAAATCTGATAAAACAACTAACAAAAGCACAAAAAAAAGCCATTATTGTTACTTCATAGAGATACTTATATGAAATGGACAAATCTTTCAAAAAACATTTAGCTGAACTGGCTTGGTATATGAAGGGCAGTGGAGCTAACGTAGAGCCATTTCCCAAAGTACAACTAAACAATCAGCCACAAACAGAACCTGAGAGTATCTATCAAACGACTGGTTACTATAATCCTCAAGAAAAAGTTATTGTATTGTTTACACTTGGAAGACATCCTAAAGATGTATTAAGATCTTTTGCACATGAAATGATCCATCACGATCAAAACCTAAGTGGAGAAATGACTTCAGATAAAATGGGAGAAAGCAATGATCCAAAGTACGCACAAAACAATCCTCACATGAGAAAACTAGAGGAAGATGCGTATAAAAGAGGTAACATGATGTTCAGAGATTGGACTGACAATAAAAAATACAAATAAAATAAAATAAAATGAAAAAACTAGATTTACAAAAAATAATCAGAGAAGAAGTTAAAAAAACTTTAAAAGAAAACTCAGCTCCTGTAATCACAGAAGTAGCTACAACAATCCCAGTATCAGTACCAGGATCATTTATTAAAACACTTAAGGAATTTTTATCCAGAAGTGCACAAGATTCTGAACCAGGAGAAACATATTACGAAATGACTCCAGGAAAAGAAAATGCGTTGATAGGAGTAGTATTTTCCAATTGGATTTCTAACACTATGAATTCTATTGATGATTATGAATTAATGGATAATTTTGATAGTGATTTAGAATTGTCAGATAATAGTGGTATGGCTGCTAAATTAGCCAAAAAAGGATTACTTACTAAAAAAGTAAAAAAGTAATATGAAAAAGTTAGATCTGCAAAAAATAATCCGTGAGGAAGTTAAAAAAGCAATAAAAGAAGGTTACTTTACAACCTCTCTAACACCTGAACAAGTAGAGTCTTTAACAGCAGTTGTAAACAAAATTGATGAACTAAAAGCTACTGTGGAAGCAGCTACTAAGATAGTAAAGAATAGTGAGATCAAACGCTTACTTACAGTCGGAGGACTTCCTGATGTAAACATGTTGAGAGCTCGTATGACAACTGTATATCAATTAAAAGATCTAGAAAAGTAAAATGAAAAAATCAGAACTAAGACAAATTATCAAGGAAGAGCTTAACAAGCTTCTAAAAGAAAGTCAATCACCTATTAATCACAAAGTGAGTGGTGAGCAGGTTGTTCTACAGTTTAGAGATGAAAAAGAATGTCAAGAAGCAAAACAATACTACTCTCAGGTTAATGTTAGGACAACACCTGATAAAAAGGGATTGCTTATTCCAATAGAAAGTGCGGTTAGGTTCTTAGTTAATAACTTGCAAAATAAACCATACAACGTAAAAACAGCATAATGAAAATATGAAAACAACTGAATTAAGAAAAATAATCCGTGAAGAAGTTAAAAAAACTTTAAATGAAATCGGTAATACTAGTAATGTACATCCATGGGTATTAAAAGCAATGGAGGAACTAAAAGATGATCTAGATCATTATCTAGGTCCAAACAACCAATACGCAGGATCTAGTATTGACTTTGACCTCTTAAAAAAGAAAATGTTAGACTTAATGAAGACCATTAAACAATATACATAAAATGAAAGCATCTGAATTTAGAAAACTAATTCGTGAAGAAGTTAGAAAAACTTTAAACGAAGCTTACGAAACAACTATAGCAGGTGATACTATTAAAGGCACAGGTGATAAATGGCCTGATATTAATGTTAAATCTGCAGATGATGGATTTATTACACTGTCTCAAAAGATTAATGGCAGAACATCAAAGGTTATACTAAGTAAAAAGCAATTTGCACAACTAATTAAAGAAGCGTAATGAAAATATCAAAAATACTTCAAGAGCTAAGTAATAAGCTACAAGGTGGATCAGATGACTCTGAAGTACCAATGGCTATATCTGACTTAAAGGCAATTGCTGATATGGCTAGTAAACTAGCTGAGCATTTAATGCAAGAACAACCACAAGAGTTAGAAGGTTGGGTACAAGCAAAGATAACCAAAGCAGCTGACTATGTTAATGCTGTATATAAATATCATGTATACTCAGGTCATGATTGTGGATGTGGTAGTGCAATGCAAGGTAATGGATTAAGTGAAGGTACAAGCACTTGCTGTGGTAAATGCGGACATAAACATGTTAAAGGAACTTCATGTCCTAAACCATTTTTAACTGGTGCAAGACATTGTAGAAATAGAAAATAAAAGTGGGAAATCACTATAAAAATTGTTATATTAAAGTTATATATTAAATTTATGAAATCAGGTTACATCAAGAAAGAAGATCGCAAGACTATTCTTTTCCTAGCAGATGATATGCGTTTGCCTTCAGGAATCGGAACAATGACAAAAGAATTAATTATTGGCAATGCTCACATGTATAATTTTGTACATTTAGGAGCAGCTATCAACCATCCAGATGTAGGTAAGATAATGGACCTTAGTTCAGACGTCAATAACTTGATTGGTATTGATGACTCACATGTTCTTATATATCCTTATAATGGGTATGGTGATCCTGAGGTAGTTAGAATGCTAATGGAAAGACACAAGATTGATGCAATAGTGCATTTCACAGATCCTCGTTATTGGATTTGGTTGTATAGGATGGCTGCTGAAATAAGACAGCATGTTCCTATCTTCTATTATCATATTTGGGATGATCTTCCAGCTCCACACTATAACAGACCTTACTATGAGTCATGTGACTTGTTAATGGGTATTAGTAAGCAATCAGACAATATTGCTAGATTAGTATTAGGTAAAGGTAATTATATTGACTTGGATAGTAATCCAACTGAAGAAGAGCTTGCATCACAATTACCTAAGACATGTTTTGTTCCTCACGGTATCAATGAAAAGTATTTCTTTCCTATTGATAGAGCTGATGAGAAGGTACAAGCAATGAGATCAAAACTATTTGGTGATGTAGATCCTAAATTTGTATTGTTCTACAACAATCGTAACATTCGTCGTAAGATGACTTCAGATGCTATATTAGCATTCAAAATGTTTGTTGATAAATTACCACAAGAAGATAAAGAAACTACACGCTTTGTATTACATACTCAACGTCAAGATGAGAATGGAACTGACTTAGATGCAGTGATTGATGCTATTTGTCCAGAATTAAAGGATATGCTTATCTTTACAGATTCTAAACTAACTCCTGAAGATTTAAACATATTATACAACTGCTGTGATACAGTAATCAACATTGCTTCTAACGAAGGATGGGGATTAAGTAGTACTGAAGGTATGATGACTGGTAGAACATTAATTAATAATGTTACTGGTGGTTTGCAAGATCAGTGTAGATTTGAAGACCAAGATGGTAACTGGATTAAGTTTGATGAAGACTTTGCAAGTAATCATGGTCATAAATATTCTAAACATGGTGTATGGGTGAAACCAGTATTTCCAGCAGGTATCAACTTACAAGGTTCTATACCAACTCCATATATCTTTGATGATAGATGTGATGTTCGTGATGTAGCAGATGCTATTTGGTATTGGTATAACACAGAAGAACATCATAGAGTAGAAGCTGGAATGGTAGGACGTGAATGGGCAATGTCAACAGAAGCTTCATTTACAGCAGAGAACATGTGTACCAAGTTCAGCAACTCAGTAGAGACTGTATTAAAGAATTGGACTCCTCCTAAGAGGTTTACCACTTACAATGTACAAGATCAGTTAAAAAAGTTTAACAATAAAAAATCAGGAATAAGTATATAGTTATGAACAAACCAGTTTTATTATTAATGGCACCAGTTACAACCGTATCTGGTTATGGTGCTCGCAGTAGAGATATTGCATATTCATTAATCAAGTCAGAGAAGTATAATGTAAAAATCTGGCCAACAAGATGGGGTAGTACCCCAATGAATGCTTTAGATCCATTTAATCCAAAACATAAAATGATCTTAGACTGTCTTATGACTGAACCTAAGCTAAACACTCAACCTGAAATGTTTGTACAAATTACTGTACCAAATGAGTTTCAGCGCTTAGGTAAGTTCAATGTAGGCATTACAGCTGGTATTGAAACTACTATTGCATCAGCTCCTTGGATTGAAGGATGTAACAATATGGATTTAATATTAACTTCATCAGAGCATTCTAAAAACGTATTGAAAGAATCAATATGGATGAAAAAAGATGAAAAGACACAACAAGATGTTGGTCAAGTTAAATTAACCAAACCTATTGAAGTGTTATTTGAAGGTGTTGATTTAGATACTTACTTTACTACAAAAGATATACATAAAACAGTTGATGATGAATTAAAAGTAGTAAAAGAAGATTTTGCTTTCTTGTTTGTTGGTCACTGGTTATCAGGAGACTTTGGTGAAGATAGAAAAAACATATCAGCAATGATTCGTGTATTCTTAGAAACATTTAAAAATAGAGCTGTAAAGAATCAACCTGCATTAATATTAAAGACTTCATCAGCAGACTTTAGCATACTAGACAGAGAAGATATATTAGGCAAACTTAATCAGATTATCAAATCAGTGAAGAGTACTCGTATACCTAACATCTATTTGCTACATGGTGATCTTACGGATAGTGAAATGAATTCATTATACAACCATCCTAAAGTTAAAGCTCACGTTACATTTACAAAAGGTGAAGGTTATGGACGACCATTAGCAGAAGCAGGATTATCACAAAAACCTATTATAGCAACTAACTGGTCAGGACATATTGACTTTTTAAAGCATGCAGTCTTATTACCAGGACAGTTAACAAATGTTCATCCATCAGCAGCTTGGGAAAACGTTATCTTACAAGAGTCGCAATGGATGACTGTTGATTATGGTT
>Ga0181349_1001300_pt1 | contig 10702 bp, 14 predicted proteins | sample Su13VDMM110SD_FD_130106 | JGI IMG/M metagenome (GOLD analysis project Ga0181349, IMG submission 130106) | Freshwater viral communities from Lake Michigan, USA - Su13.VD.MM110.S.D | ecosystem: Environmental > Aquatic > Freshwater > Lake | place: USA: Michigan | collected 2013-07-16 | reverse complement strand
TTTCTTCACGTTTTTTCTTAGATTTTTCACTTTCGGTAGCCTTAACATTCTTCCCCATTAGGTCCGATAGGTTCTTAAATTTTTCTTCGCTCATATTCCTCTACTTTAAAAACGGTTAAAAAATCTTGTATGCTCATATCTTTAACATGTGATGCTATCAAAATGGCATCTTCTAAATTAATTGCCTCTAATTTACCCTGTGGTTCCTTAGTTTTATCATTCTTGTTATAGTATATATATAGTCTCATTAGGTGTGGTGTGTTATAAAGAATTAATCTTTTGAAACGGCTCGCCCAATTTGTTTTTCCCAATCTTTATTGGTTCGGACCATTGTGTTTTTAGATATTGTTGCTTTAAGCATAGTTGCATCTATGTTTAATTCATTCAATACATATGATAATGCAGCAATATCTTTTGGAAAACAATGTCCTCCATAACCAAAATCCCCATCCGGACCAGGAACAGACCAATGTGAATTACCTAAACGATCATCGTATCGTGCATATTCAATTACTTTATCATAATCAATATTAAGCCCATTACATAATTGGTATACTTCATTAGCATAAGAAACTTTCATTGATAAAAATGTATTGGTAACATATTTAATGGTTTCTGCAATTGTAGAAGAAGTTTTAATGATTGGTACTTTAGGAAATGCCTTAGCAAATATTTGTTTTACACGGGATGAATATGGTCTATCTGCTCCTACAATTATTCTATTTTGATTTTTATAATCTTCAACAGCATTTGCTTCAGTTAAGAATTCTGGATTAAACGCAATGTGAAGATATTTAAATTCTTTATTTAATTGTTCTGTTGTTCCTGGGGGGATAGTTGATTTTATAATTACTATAAAATTTTCTTTTTGATAAAATTCAACTATATTTGAAATGCTATTAAGACATTTTCTTACAATTGATAAGTCACATTCCCCAGATTTTTTCATTGGAGTAGGTAAACATAAAAAAGTTTCCTTTACTTGGCTAATTAATTCGTCAAGAGTTGGTTCGTTACAATTACCATTAATGTCAAAAGTTCTAATATCATAATAATTTTTCATTCCTTCACGAACTGCGGATCCAACGAATCCTTGTCCTATAACTCCTATTTTTTCCATATTATTTGTTTTTTGTAATATATTCTAATAAATTGTGAGTAGCTCTCCAATTTAATTTTTTTTCTGTTTGTTTCCAATTAGATTTAGTATGCATACCTTCATTTTTGCGAAGTGGGATATAGGATATTCGAGATAACATATCCCCAACATATAATTTTGCTACATCTAAAATAGATATAGGTTCACCTTTTCCTAAATCAAAATTATCACCTTTCCATTCCCTCTCACTAATCTTAATTAATCCCATACAAATATCATACACATGAGTAAAATCTCTTGTTTGATTACCTGTTCCAACTATTGTTAATTGTTCATTATTTGTATATTGTCTATTGAATTTAGCAACCACTGTAGCAAATTCACCTTCTTCAGGTTCTCTTGGGCCATATACATTATAAAATGTAGCTATTCCAATGTTCATTTTGTAAATATCAGCATATAATCTACAAGCGTCTTCTCCAACTACCTTGCTGAAGGTATATGGGGTTAATAAATGGCCTTCTTGATGGTTTTTTGATGATGTAGTTGCATATACAAATGATTTTATCTTATTTTGGCGAGCATATTCTAATACATCCATGGTCCCAGAGGAGTTGGATTTAAACCAATGGTTTGGGTTATCAAAAGAAGGTTGGATACGGGCTTCAGCAGCTAAATGAAATATAGTATCAAATGATAAATTTTCAAGGAGGGTATTAATATCTTTTATATCCCCTAACACATATGTAGCATTTTTATTAGTATAACTTAATTTGGAGGAAGTGGATGATATATTATCTATTATCGTTACTTCATGACCTTGTTCAACTAATATATCTACTAAATTAGATCCAATAAATCCTAATCCTCCAGTTACTAATATTTTACTCATAAAATGAATTTATTATTTGTTTCGGGGTGAGAATAAATATAGCTACCCCATTTATATTTTGCATATTCATGTCCGTTTTGTTCTGCTTGTTGTCTTTTTTCTCCATTAGTTGAAATTTGGGCAAAATGATAAAAATGACAATTCCATGTTCGAATCATTTTTAAATTTGAAACAGAGCATTTTAAAAAGAAATCCCAATCTGCTACCATTCCCAATTCATAATTTTCATCCCATCCACCTACTTTTAAATAGTCATATTTGTTCATGAATATTGGGAGTGTTGAACCACATTCTTCTTTTTTGTCTCCTGAGGCATAATGGTAGTCATACAACCAAAATTTCTCTAGGTCAAATGTTTTTGGGTCTGTACCTAGATTTTCAATGTGGAATTGTTTGAATATTGAAGGATATGGTTCAATTTGATTTGGTGAAATTACTGATCCATCTTCCCATTCCTCTAACAATGTTGTATCCCAAAATCTTGGAAATACATTATCATCGTTTACAATTAGTATTTTATCGTGTTGAGCGTTATATACCCCTAAATTAGTACCTCTACACAGACCAACATTTTCTTCCATGTTTAGAACATCAATGTGTTCAGCCCATTTTTCTAATACTTCCTTATTCAAATCATAAAATCCATCAACTACAACTATAATTTGATTTTTGTTTTGTTGTCCTTCAATTGCAGAACGTAAACATAGATCTAAAGCATCTGGGGATTTATAAGTTGGGATAATTACTGAAATCATAAGTGGGTTTCCCATGCTTTAATTAAGTTTTCTTGGTTTATTTTATATAATGGAGACAACCATGTTGTTTCACCATGTGTGCTAAAGGTATTTAATGGGCATAATAAAGAATTTCCTTTCTCTCTTAGTTCTAGAAACATTTGAAAATCATTTGGATGTTTTTCAGAAGTCCATTTTCTTAAAATATCTTCATCACCCTTTAATGTCTTTACTTTGGTCGCAAACGTCATAGTTGTACTGTTAAACATTCCAAATAATTGGGTTTCACCTCTATATATTCTAGTTAAATAACCTCCATCCTCATCTACTTCCGGATTTCCACCTTGTGTTGGTGGTAAAAATTTATCAGGGTGAAGATACAAAGTCATATATGGGGCTCCAAGTTTAAATCCTTCTTCTAGTATTTGAGGAGATCCTTGTAAATGAATATAATCATTTTCTACAAAATAAACGATTTCATTATCTTCCCATTTTAGCGCTTTATCTAACGCTAAATTAAATGTTCCTGCACCATGACCTATAGATATTTTTTTAATATTTGTAGGATCAATATATTTATTGATCATATCAATTGTAGATTCACTGCAATTATCTGCTATAATATGAATATCATTGATATGGTCATAAAACACATTGCAAAAATTCTTTAAACAGGATTCATTGTTGACGTAATCAGGTTTTACTTTATTGTAACCAGCATCTGATATTCTATATATTATTTTCATGGGGGTTATTTTTTAGGTAAAGCAACATAATCCCAATGATCATCAATTTGAAATACATCATAACCCTGTTCTATTAAAAATGGAATGGGGGAATTATGATTTAAATGTTTTAAATATTCAAAGGTAATGATAGGATGGAATTTTTTTATTGTATTAATAGCACCCACTAAAGCGGCGGCTTCTCCTCCTTCAATATCTAATTTTATAAAATCTACTTTAGGTAAATCTAAACTATCAATAGTTACTGCTTCTATTTTTTGATTTGTGGGGATAACAGTTACTGAATCTTGATCGGGTGTAAAGCTCTCTTCTAAATAAATATACGCATTATCAGAAAATAATGCTTTGTTTACTAAAGTTACATTATTAATATTATTATCAATAATTGTATTGTATGCTAAATCATAATTACGTTTACTAGCTTCAAAGGAATATATGTGTCCTTCATATGCTAATTCTGAGAATCTTACCGTGTGTATTCCAACATAAACTCCACCTTCTATAATAATGTCTGTAGGTTTTATTAATTCATTAAAAAAATGAACTAAATGTTCTTCTACAGGGATGTTTTTAAGAATATTATCACATACTACATCCCCCTCGGGGTGGATATAAATTTTTTTATTTAGAAAGCTAGCGTGTCTCATATTATATTTGATTTATTATTTTCATAAAAAAGAATTAGTTACTTTATAACTTGGGTCTTGTCTTGTTATTTGAAGTAAATCATTATCTTTTAGATGATCTGATACAGGAGAGAAAATCATTGGGACATGGTATTGGTGGTATGTCATAGGTTCATCTATTGAAATAATATTCATTCCTTTTTTCTTAATATTATCAAGGAAATTATCATCTCCATGAGAAACCCCCCACCCAAAACGCTCATCAAACCCCCCAATATCTAATAAATCATCACGCATCATAGCACTACAAAAATTAAAACATGTGTTTCTATGTATGCTATGTTGATACCATCCCCCAGGATGACCTGGAGGAGCTACAGGTAAAAATTTATTGTCTATTATATTTTGGTATTCTGTATTTGGTATTGTTGATGTATCTGATGGGGTTAAGGCCAATGTTGCATATACTAAATAGTCATTAGGTTTAATTCGTTGTTTAATATCCATTAAAATATCTCCAACAAACATTACCTCAGCACATAATAATACTACTACATCACCTGTGGCCATTGATATTCCTTTATTAAGTGGAATTACAGGGCATGCCCACCATTTTTCGTATTTATCAAATGAGAATATTTTTATATTTAATCCCGGGAATAAGTTTGGGATATCATCTATATTATGATATTTGTCACTAGCATCATCTACAATAATTACCTCTACATCATTTTGATCTATTTCAGAATGGAGGATTGAATTCAATGTATTTAATAATAATGGTTTCCTATTAAAATACTGGATTGTTACTGATATTTTCATATTATTATTTCTTATGGGTGTTCAACACTATTAATATCAAATCTTTTTATCCATTCAAATACTTCCTTAATTCCATCTTCTAATTCAACAGAAGGTACCCATCCTAATTGTCTAATACGCTCAGTTGTTAAACGTTTAACGATGGTTTGCATTCCTGGTGCTGGGATTACTTGGATTAAATCTTTTGAGGCTCCGGCTAAGTCACAGGCACGTTCTGCAATTTCTAGCATTGTACGAGGATCATCATCACGTCCAACATTATATATTCCCGATTCAGGATGTTCAATTATCATTCTTAATGCTTTGACAGTATCACCAATCCAACACCATGATCTTTCAGCACCAGCATGAACCGTAATTGGCATACCATGAAATGCTTGCCATAACATTGTATCCATAGCACGACGTCCTTTTCCTGGAGGAACACCTGGACCATATGGCATTGATAGGCGGGCTATAACCAAATTATTAGGAGCAAATAATTGGGCTGCTTGTTCACCCCAATATTTTGTTACACCATATAAATTATGAGATAATTTTAATTCACCATATTCATCACAATTATTTTCACCTTGATCACCATATACTTCTGAGGTTGAAACATATGCTAATCGGATGTTTAATTCTCCACACCATTTAGCTACAATAGTAGTTATTTCTGCATTATGTCTAACTGTATGAACTACATCTTGTTCTCCAAATAAGCGCCCAACTTGTGCGGCTAAATGATAAACTAGATCTGGTTTAACTTCATCAATCCAACTTTTGAATACATTTTCATTAAGTAAGTTTTGGGGATTATCTCCATTGATATCAATCCCAAAAACAGTATGACCATGATCTTCTAATTCTTTTTTAAGATTTAATCCAATAAATCCATTTACTCCGGTAATCGCAATCCTCATTTTTTGTTTTTCCATTTTTTATTTTATTTGATTTATTATTTGTTCTATAACTTCTTTATCCGAAAGATACGGATCTAAAACCGTATGTCCAAGTTCTTTTGGGAAATATTTATTAGGTCCTAATTGAGGATCTTTTATTTTTTTAATAACTCCATTCCATCCATATAATTGAAGATTAAAATCCCCAGTTATAATAGTTTTTCCATTTACACCAGCAGCTAATGTAGCTAAACCTCCATCAGTCCCTACAAATGCATCACAATATTTTAAAATAGATGTTTCAAATAATAAAGATTTAACATCTTCCTCTGGGATAAGGTGGGTTTGGGTTTGGTTTAGAGGGCCTGTTCCTAAATGATATAAAGTAAAATGTTTTTCTAGTTCACTTATTACAAAATTTATATCTCTATGTTTTCCTCCATATCCAAAATTAGGTACGTCAATACCCTGTTCATATTGTTCTTTTGTAAATATGTATGTTTTAGACTCCCAATTACTCATCAACCCAATTACAGGTTTATTATGTTCTTTTCTTAAATCATTAAGTAAATTTTGGGCAATTTCATCATATTCTGGTTGAGTATATATTTTATATTCGGGAGAAGGATTTTCTATGTTAGCAAATTGCTGGTATTCTTCACAAGGTGGGATTAAATAATTAAGAGGTTCTAATTTGATAATTTCATGATATGATGAATATTCTATAGCACCATTTATAGGGTGTGGGTTAGGTGTTTCTGAAAGAAAAACATGATTAATAAATGGGTTATTAGAAATAAGCCTATGCATTTGAGGAAATCCAATCAAATAATCTATTTGATTATATTCAGGGGATAATTTTTCGGCTAATGAGCTAGCAAATGCAATATCCCCAAAAAATCCACAGGTTATTATTAAACATTTAATATTTTTCATATGATTTTTCTTCTATAAATTTTGAACCATATTTAATATTAATATATTTTTTTAATTCAGCTCGTTTATCATTTGTAACATATACTAATCTAGCTAATTCAATAAATTCGTTGCCAAATGTTTTATTGTTTTCTTGAAGCCTAATATCATCTTCAATTTTCCAAAGTTGTTCGTTGATACTAAATAAATTATAAAAATCTTGTTGTTCTATATTTAATTTATTGAATACAATATTATTTAAATATTCATATTCTTTATTAATATTTTTAAGTTTACTATTATCTATTATATTAAGTTTTTTAATAAATAAAATAGATAACTTATCAACTATCTCACCAATGGCTACTTCTATTTTCATTGTATAATTTTATAATTTGTACTTTTAATCCAACGGACATTATCTATACCTGTTTTAAATTCTTCAACATCTGCTTTTACATTTTTATATCCTATATGTCTATATTCAAAAGCATTAGTATATATTTTTCTTCCTTCTATGAAGTCTTGTTGTTGATCAAGGGATTTTTTTGATATATCTCCATTATCTTCATGATATAAACAATAAAATGTTCCTATCTTATTTCGTTTAGGAGTATAACCGGCCCATTTAAATCGTTCTCTTAAATCCTCATCTTCATTACCCCAACCTTTATATAATGGGTTAATACCATTAATTTTATCCCAATGTTCTTTCCTCATGATTATTACACCTCCATAAAAGTTATCATCAATCCCCGTTTCCCATTTTCTATAACCACCTGGTATATCTTCGTAAGCTCGTTTAGTTAGATCATTATTAACAAAAATACCATATTTTGCAGGCAATACAGGTTGATCCTTTATTTCATAGCTAACATCGTTTGTTGGATAATAGTCAACCTGGTGTAATACTATGATATTGCCCGTTGAATATTGAGCAGCTATATTTTGAGTATTAGCTAAATTAAAGTTATCTAAATCATTTTGTTCTGAAATAATAATTTCATAGTTTTTATCTTGAAAAACTTCTTGTAATCTAGGTAATAAAACTTCTAAATGAGATTGCCTATCTCTATAAGGTATTATTATTGAGTATTTATCTTTTAAAGTTTGGGATTCTATCATATTGATGTATTATTGTATAATTTTTAATATTGTTTAAATCAAATAAAACTAACCCAACATTTACAACATGTAAGTGTATCCCCCAATTATCATGAATATCGGTAAATTTAGTATAAGGTTTGTAGGATGTTTGGATTAAATAGTTATATGCAGCTTGATCAGCGTTTCTAGGTTTATTAATAGAAAGTAAATATATGTCCCGACATAGATCTGATACTATTTTAGCAGTACCTGAAATTGTACCTGCATTATATATATTTTTGTTTTTAAAATCTTCTGTTATTATTCCAAAAGTAGTCCAAAAATTTTGAAGATTCCATTTTTCTTGATCATGAGTAACTTCTTCAGAGGATGCTACTATTCCATCATGATTAAAAGATGATAATTTAATAAATGGATTACTATTAAAAATAATATCATTCACATCTGTTAAGATAACTAAATCATCATCACTTAAATCTTTTAAAAAATACCACCAATGTAAAAATCTAATATGATGGATTAATAATGGAGAATTTTCTACTGTTAATAAACCTGAATTAGCTAAAAATTCGGGTGTGTCTTGTCCATAAAGATCAAAATCGGGAGTGATAATGGAGATATTATTTTGTTTACAAAAATCAAATATTTCATTGTTAGTTGGATTATAATAAAATAATATTCTTTCAATATCCGGGTAATTGCTGGTTTCAACCCAGTTAGTTAAATTATCTGTGGTGTAATTTCCACTAATAGCTCCTATTAATATATGTCTCATAGATTTAATAATTTGATTAAGTTATTTGTAATGTTTGGGGAAGATAAATTATCTAGATACCATTTCCTAGCATTTTTTGATATAAAATGTAAAAGTTCATTATTATCGATTACATCTAAATATTTTTGAGCAATTTTTTGGGATAATTTGTTAGGTTCTGAATATTTAAAATCGTTTTCAAAATCTGTTTCTACTGAGATATAATGATAGTTTGGAATAAGTGGATCTAAAGTTTCAACAATATATTCAGGTCTTAATAGAGGAATTCCTAACCCAAACATTTCAATATCCCTAAAACAAAAATCTCCACATATTGCACCACCACCACCACCAATAGATAAAGCTAATTTAAAATTAATTGATTCTTGAACATATTGATTAAAGGGAAGAGGAGAATTACCGAAATAAAATTGTTCTTGAGTTAAATATTCCGGAAGTAATTCTAAAGCTTTTCTAACCCCTAAATAATTTTTAGGAACATTTTGATTATATAAGCTTCCTCTCCAATATAACCTATTATCTAACTTATTATTTTGTCTAAATTCTTGTATTTGATCAAAATTATATACTCCTAATTCCCATACAGATTCTGGGTATATTGAGGGTATTATTGTTTGGCGTGTTTTTGGGTTAGGGTGAAGATTATCCCAAAATTTAGGGTTGTATTGTCCTATTAAAGCACCGGCAAATTTAGGTAAATATGATAATTTAACTGTTAAATAAGGATGATCTCCAAAATCATATACTTTAAATTGTTTTGTATCATCATATTCAAATATTAAAATAGAACCATGATTTATGGAGATTCCATTATATTCAAATTCTCCATTCCCTATAAATTCATACCTAATAACTTCAAATTGTTTAGATAATTCATTTATTAACGCTATGGAATTATTATGATCAAAACGATGTTCATCTATACCTTTATGAAAACTATAAAAATTTAATTTTCTCATATTTTTTGAAAACATGCTGTTAAAATATTTGGGGATAAAGATTTATCGGTGCGAATTTTATCTTCAATATTGCAATGATTAATCATTTTAAATCCTTGTCTAGTCATAAAATTGTTTAAACTAACTTCATTAAAGTGATATAGATGTTCATCTGGTTTTCTATGTTTCCAGTTCATAAACCATTCATCATTTAATCCATTATAACACCAAGGTAAACTAATAACAGCATATTTACATTTTAAATCTTTAACCCATTCAAGATCTGTAAAGTGTTCTAAACTATCAAAAAATGTAATTACTTCAATTTCTTGTTCAAGGATATTATCTACAAATGAAATTCCATTGTTTAAGGGGTATGCTGGGTGGATATCATTGCCATATAATTTAGGGATAAATCCTGCACAAGAATCTAAAAAATCTCCATTACCATACCCAACATCCATCAATGATGTAGGTATTTTACCAATTGAACCAATAATATATCCTAATCTAAGATTTAAAATATTTCCTCTATCATTAAAAATAGAATATCTACTATCTGAGTAATCTATATCATAATTAAATGGGGTAATATGAGTTTGTTTTATAACCCCATCTTGAGTTATTTCATAATTATTTATCATAGTGTATCGTAATAATTGTTTTGTTTTACTTGTTTTTGAATTGTTTTTGGATGATATAAAGCAAAATACTCTACATCAGGCATAGCGGTATATGTTTTAAAGCCGTCTAAACGCTCATGTACTTTATTTATCCATTGAATTTCTGGTTTATTTTTCCATAAACGCCATTGCATGTCAGGCCAATTTACCCATCCAGCATCGTTTACTTTCCATCCCCATTTTGCAATGTGTTCGGGAGTTAAACCTTCTACTGTGTTCACTCGTGGAATAAGGAAAACATCAATTTCTTCATTTTCCTCTAATACATCAGGTAAAACTGCTATTAGATTTTCATTGGGTACTTCATCAGCATCGATTTGAAAAATGTAATCACCACTGCACAGACTGGTCAATTTGTTTTTCCAGTCTGCGAAATGTCTTTCGAATTTTCCTTTATACCAACTAAACTCTCCATTTTTAGAATGGGAGCGTAGGAAGCTTTCAACTTCAGGGTCACCATTTGCTTCATCAAATAAAATTA
>Ga0181349_1001299_pt1 | contig 10703 bp, 4 predicted proteins | sample Su13VDMM110SD_FD_130106 | JGI IMG/M metagenome (GOLD analysis project Ga0181349, IMG submission 130106) | Freshwater viral communities from Lake Michigan, USA - Su13.VD.MM110.S.D | ecosystem: Environmental > Aquatic > Freshwater > Lake | place: USA: Michigan | collected 2013-07-16 | reverse complement strand
CGTATTAACCGCAACAGTCCAAGGCTTATCAGTAGAAATAGGTGTAAAGGCCTCATACCCTACGATACCGTCTGTCGATGCCAGGCCAAAAACATCATATGCAGAGAAGCCAGTTCCTAGTAGAGTACTATTAGTGGTGGTTGCTAGTGTAATAGTACCTGAACTGTAAACAGTAGAAAAAGACACCATCGGTGATGTAATCTCGGTGAACTCGTTTAAACTAGCAGTAGAGGCTTTGATTCCGAGCTGGCCCCGATTATTTTGGCCAGTTACGAATAATTTACCTTCTGATTTTATAGCAAATGAGGTGTATCTTCCTACCGCAGCAAATACGTGAAGGTCTGTCGATATCAGCGTTGGGACATTAATATAGCCTAAAAAGGTCGAATCATATATTCCTAATTCGCCGTAGTCCTGCGAACCCCAACCAAATAGAGCACCATCGGTTCTTATAGCTAGCATGTGCTCAGAATTCGATCCAACCGCTAGTTTATCGAAAAACTGATCGCTTATCTTAGTGGGGACCCGAGATTGAGTTTTTAATCCTTGTCCTAATAAGCCATTGAGATTTTTTCCCCACGACCAGAGCGTATTATCGGTTTTTAAACCGAAAGTTACGGATTGGAATGATACTACCTGTTTCCAAGGCCCGCCTGCTATGTTGACAAAATCTTGTACCGAAGGGGAAGTACCAACGCCTAATTGTCCATCTGTGTTTTTAGAACATCCATAAAGATCACCGTTGGTTGTCAGATAAAAAGTCGTTGGGTCAAAATTAGTAGAACTATTGGAGCACACAACATCGGCTATATCGCCACGACTGACGATTTTAGTATAATCGGCATAATAGCCGTTACATCCTTCTCCCGGAGGCGGAAGTCCACCATCAGGATGGCCAATAACCCACATTCCTTCGTTATTAATAAAAATCGCGTAGCGGCTATTCAGGATCGCTCTGCTGACCGAAGCATTAGCTACGAATGTCTTACCAACGGGATTTTGAGTTGGCGTGTAGGTGTTAATGCCTGTTCCAAAAAGACCAAAAGTTATTGGTGTCGGTGTCGGTGTTGGTGTTGGTGTTGGTGTTGGTGTTGGTGCTGGTGTTGGTGTTGGTGTTGGTGTTGGTGTTGGTGTTGACTGACATATACCACATAGTGTGCTTCCGGCCCATGTTATAGTTATAGTATAAGTATCAGCATTAGATTGTAATATGGTTTCAGTAATGCTACCAGAAGCACCACAAGAATAATTGGCGTAATTCGTAATGCTGCCTATCGTAGGAACAGTCAATGAGAGTGCTGGCGACATATTATCGTTACTGAAAGAAACTAATAATAAATAACCAGAAATCGCATTAGATCTAAAACCTAAACATACTCCAGGCGCAAAAGCAGCAGTGTTTTCTAGGAATGTATAGTTACCGAGTAGTACGAGATTTTTTCTTAAAACCGCAGTCAAAGGATAGCAGCAAGTTCTTCCTCCCATCACCAGAGTCGGTGTTGGTGAAAGAACAAGAGACCGCAAGGTTTCATTCAATAACTCAGGGCCGGCAAAAGAAGCAGACAAAGAGGTAGGCTGTAAATTACCTAATATGCTCGAAGTTTTTATAGGCAAGGCGCCGAGACAACCAAGACCAGCGTCGCCAATTAAACCAGGATAACCTAAGGTGGGTTCCATAGTATTACAAGTAGACCACATCCCTGGACCTGTTTCAAAATACGGTAAACCATAGACTATTGCTCCAGTACCACCAGCGATATAATTCCTGCTAAGAGATCCAGAAATAGGGCTGCATCTGTCGGTCGGATTTAATTTATCACCAGTCCAAACGATCCCAATGGTCCACACAGCAGTCGTGCTTCCAAAGCTTTTAGATATAAAGAAGGTTAATGACCGTCCGCTCCAAGCACAGGGCGTGTTTTGGCTACTAGGATCAAAGTTCCATTTAAAATTCTTTGTGATGCTACCATCTTGCGGCGACGTGAAAGGAGATCCACTATCATAAGCGGTATAAAAGACGGTTATCGCGCAGACGCCGCCGCCAATATCTTGAACGCCGACAGACGAAGACCCTGTTGCAGGGGTGAGAGGTGGTAAAGGTTCGAGGTTAGTGCAGTTTTTTCTTACAAAAGGTAAAATTGGTGTCGGGGTTGGCGATGGCGATGGCGTTGGCGCTGGCGCTGGCGATGGCGATGGCGAAGGAATGCATGTGTCAGTGGTCTTTACCCAAGTATTAACGCCAGACACTATTTTAACCGTATAGATACATTGTCCAGCACAGCCTGTAAGGCAGCCATAAGAAGTCGTAGCGCCTATCGGAATAGTAACGTCTCTTACCGGACCAAGATCGGGCGGACAGACACAATCGGCCGTGGGTGTTGGTGTTGGCGATGGCGTAGGAATAGGCGTAGGCGATGGCGTAGGCGATGGCGTAGGCGATGGCGTAGGTTTAGTACCAATACAGCCAAAGAAAAGGTCAACCGTTTTTATCCTTGAAGGTGTCGGTGTGGGCGATGGCGTTGGTGATGGCGCTGGCGTTGGCGATGGAGTTGGTGCTGGCGTTGGTGTCGGTACTAAACACATCTGAGAATACGAATAAACAAGACTGTCTTTATCATCGAATTGTGCGACTCCCCATGATCCTTCTGGGTTAGTAACGAAATTGCTATAATTTGTGGCCAAAGGCAATTTTACATTTGTATATCTTTTAGAATCAGGGTCATTCATTTCTGATATTAAAACATGCGTGGATGTCAGAGTATCGGTGCGTGTGCTCTCTCGTTGACTGAACAAATGAATTTGATTTAATACTCTCTGACTAGTACCAGGGATAATATACCCGGTGCAAGGGCTTCTCGTTACACTGCTTTGGTGGTTGTTTATAACTTCAGAGAATCCTTGCTCTTGCATATAATCTTTAAGGCCATAATGAGCAGTAGAACCAGGGCCGGTGCCAAAATAGCCACTACTCGGAAATTTAGTTTTATCCCAGACTGCCATACTACCGGCACCCGATACATAAGTATTATCAGCGAACCACGGGCTTATTCGCAGATTATTAGCGCAATAAGCGACCGAAGGAGCAGTTGATCCCGCAGCGCAAGAAAATGGGCCAGTGACATTACTACTCGGAATACCCTGAGTAGAATAACTCGTATCGTAAGAAATAATATAATATTGGTATGGAATACCCCCCATTGGATTATTAGGTGGTGCGTCGGTGTTATCGACAAGGAGGTCCATGAGAATTTTTTCACCGCTTAGTCTCACACTAAGTATTTTAAATACACTGCCAGTATGACGTATGTTTTTAGCATCAGTCCATGTGATAATATTAAACTGGCTTTCTTTAAAAGTGTGCCCGCCATCAAAAGAGTATGCAAACCATAGAAAAGCATCTTGAGTACTAGCAGCGGAAACTAGTACAAAATTACCTATAAAAAAATACATAAATCTTGGATACATCATGTCATGATTACTTGATCCTTGGATACAGTTTACAGACAAACGAAGTTTTACATATCTCCATAATAAACCGTCATTTAGGTCGCATATTAATATTTTACGATAACACCTGTAACCCGAGAATGGTAAAGATCTTTCTGAAACGACCATTATTTTCTGGTTAATAGGCGTTAAAAAAGAGTCTAAATTTTCGACTGGTAGTTTTACTGAAAAAGTCCTTATTTTATCGCAGCAAGGTTTATAGGTCGGGCTTGGTGTCGGGCTTGGTGTCGGGCTTGGTCTCGGGCTTGGTGCCGGGCTTGGTGCCGGGCTTGGTGCCGGGCCTGTCGATACTTCGAGTCTTGCTCCACCGCTTGAAGTTATAAGGTCGCCAGGCCCCATCGATACAAGAAAAGAACCAGATGATGTAGTGCCCCATCCATCAAAACAGCCAGGTGATATACATGATAGGCACAATGTATAGACTATAGATGACCCACTACCCAAGTTCTTGATAACGATATCATCTATTTTGTATGTCGCACTAACGCTAGACCAACCGGATATTTTGGGTACACGGCTGTCATCAACATTTATTTCTAGTGTATCTCCGACTCTGAATGTTTTACCGTTAGTGCCGGCAGGACCAGCACTCTCACCGTCCAGTAGAAAGAAAAAGCCACAACACTCAGTACTTGGCGTTGGCGTTGGTGTGGGCGTAGGCGTAGGCGTAGGCGTAGGAGTTGGCGAGGGCGATGGTGAAGGCGATGGTGAAGGCGAAGGCGAAGGCGATGGCCTAGATGTAGGCGATGGTGCGCCCAGCTGGATATTCGGACAATAGAAGAAAGGCTCTTGGCAACAAGTGTCGGTTTCTGGTACAGATGGTAATAAAATCTGCCAGGGGTATTGAGTGTTTCTGGGGCCTTCGGCGCCTACCCAACCAACATCATCGTCGCATGCTGCCTTGTTAGTAAGGGGAACCCAATTAAACACATGCTTTGTATAGTTATGCTTGCTAACGCAGCTAGACTGAGGCTGCCAAGCAAAGAAAGTGACCTCCGGTATATCCTTCATAACGACATCTGGGCTATAGATTCTTAACTTCTTATACTTATTGGCGGTAGTTTCAATGCTAGCAAATATGCTTTCTAGCGGTTTATCGAAATTTAATGCGGCTGAGCCAGATACTAAGGAAATAAGATCGACATTGGTCTGCGGGTCGACTTCACCAAAAGCAGTGTAAATTGTAGAAGACGAAGATTCGTATCTTAAACTGAATAATGGACTCTTTGCTAGAATTTTACTTTCTTCTGGAATATTAATACCAGTAACTTCTAGCTTAGTAGACCCAGAATCTCCCCTTTGCCCATCGGGGCCTTTTTGTCTCGATTTAACTGCATAGTTCGTGTTCCAAACACCGTCGATCAGATATAAATCACCATAAACAATGTTATAAGTTTTATCATAAGATATCGTTTCTATAGATCTGGCGATATCGATAAATTCTGATAATTCGCCAGTTATTCTAGGTGGGACTATGCCTAGAGGATCAACCAATATCTGTAAAACATTATTAGCCAATATGTCGCCGTCTTGAAGATTTATTATAGAATCATTCAAGCAATAATAAGGCGGACCAGTACCCTTTGCGCATTTAGGTTTAATAAATGCTAGGGTCTCCATGAACTTATCATAGCTGCTAGGATAAGCAGAATAATAGTTCGGTAGATAGGCAAAAGATGTAATCTTAGCTGGTGAAAAGGTGGCTTCTAGCTCGTCTATTCGCACACTTATATCTGGAACATGGTTGTTAGGCAAAAAGATCGAACCACCTGAAGCCAAAGGCTGCGGTGTGTAGACAGAAAACGAGAGTTTAGATTCATTAAAAAGTGGAGCAAAACTAGGTTCATGTGGCGCAGGCAAACCATCCACACCGACATCACCACTAAAACCTTGTATGCCAGTTACGCCCTTGCATCTTTCATTATACAAGAGGCGATACAAACGCTGCATGTTCACTTCCATGCGCAATATGTTCTTAGCCTCTGGCGTAAACTTTATCAAACGATTACTAGAACGAAAATAATAGTAATAAGCATCTCTTCCGGGCGATAATTTAAGAGGAGCCCTACCAAGGATGTCTTTATAATTTTTAAAATATTGAATTCTCTTATATAGATCAGGGGAAATATAGCCATCATTTGCTTCAGTTACTATTCTTGGTGAAGCTAAATACCCAATTGACACCCAAGTTCCAGTCGCGGCGTAATACTTCCAGATATTCCCATACTTATCTGCTACCTCTTGACCTTCTGTAGGATATCTTGGGAAATTAGGTGTAAATTTTGCCATTTTTAAGTCCTGAATTATTAATGCTTCACAATTTTAATTTTTATTTTCGTGTCCCTGTCTTATGTACGGGACTTTCCCCCGCCCGCCCCTGAAGCATTTTTTAAAATGTGGGTGAGTCTGGTTGTACCACACGGAAGAAATCCTTGTGGTACCACGGTTTCTATGTTAAAACTCTATTTGTTTGCTCGCCAGAATAGTCTTTGCGGGGTTTAGAGCAGACAAATAGTCAAATAACATGATCGGATCTGCCGCCGTCGGAAACTTTTCTGGTTTCCCGAACACTCTATCAGGTTAGGTGTCTCAGATCTTTGAGTTGAAGTTTTCATTGGGCCTCTGATGGCTCGCAGACATACAGTCCTCATATAAGCCACGCCCAATCCATATGAATTCTTCCGCCGAGTCGGGTAGTTACAGGCATCTATTTTTAATGTCTGACCTGGAGATAAACTGCCTGAAAAGACCTAGTCAGACTAGCCCAACCGCGTTCAACTGCGACAAACAGGGTCGCTATTTTCTGGTTTGGATATAACCAGCATGTGACCAATACATGTCATTCTATTTCTTCTTGTTCCGACATGTATTGTTCGTCACCGGCTTGTATGATTTCTTGGTTAAGTCTTAAGATTAATCTTTCGTCAAGGTCTTTAAAATTCTTGTCCTTTTTGATCCAACGATCAAAATAGTCGCTAATACCATAGACCTTGATTTCTTGTTTAGTTTGAGTGATTTTCTCGATTGGTGTGATGAATTTGATGCTTTTGGGGTTGTGGTTTTGTAATATTAATCTTATGTTTTCTTTTTCATTTTCCGCAATTGTTTCATTTAGGACCACGCGGATGTGGTTATTATTAATTACGTCGTGATCGGTCGAATTGACATCTGTGTGAATTATTGTGTAGAAGTTAGGTGGCGGCACATTGTCTGGAAAGAATTTTTGCCCTGCCTTTTGTATATTGACGAATTTTCGTTCCATAGTATTGGTATCTAAAATTATAAATCCATGGGGTATTCCACCTTCGTCATGCTTAAATGGTATAGGTGATCCTGGATAGAATACCTTTTCACCAACCGATTGTCTATTATGATAGTGCCCTGTGAACACAGCCCTATATGGTGTATTTGCGAACGATATGTTAGAATCTGATGCTTGGGTAAAACAGGTGTTAAAGGAAGCACCCCTTACCCCTATATGTGTTAATAGCACCGTTTCTTGATCTGCTTTCAACACCAGCTCGGCTAAAACTTTGTTATACACGCTTTCCTGCGTGATATAAGGCAAGATATGGAAGTGTCTACCGTCTATGACTAGGTCTTTGATGCCGTTAATAACCACTAGCTTATCGTTTAACGGATCTAGACTATTGCATTTCCAACTATATCTAAGATACATATCATGATTGCCAGGAAAGACCACCCACGTTTGGTTAAATTTGGCTTTACTATCGTCGAAAAATTCAGCTGCCTCATTCAGGACATCGATTTCAAGATACTTCCTGTCATGAAATAGATCTCCTAGTATTAGAACCATATCGATCTTTGCCAATTGGCAATAAGCTCGTATTGTTTTTAGCGCATAAATCGTGTCCTGCAGTCTGCCTGTCAGACCAAGGTGAATATCTGCCGTGATTGCTATGTTTGCCATTCTTCCCTCACTGGTGTATTATGTATAATACTGATGAAATCGACTCTAAATTTGTCAAATCTTCCTATCGTGAAGGTCAACGCGAAGCCATAGAATTTGCATTGAAAGCCTTCGAATCTGGTAAGCGTATCGTTGTGATAGAAGCACCAACTGGGTCTGGTAAAACAGCCATTGGCGTGACTATAGCCAAATTCTTTAATAATAAGTACTGGCTTACTGCCACCAAACAATTGCAGGACCAACTAGTTGAAGAATATGGATCGATCGTTACTGAACTTAAAGGCAGAAACGCCTACGAGTGCGACGCATGGGAAAGGATTAAGAACAAGAGGAAATGGAGTCTTACATTGACACCACCACAGATAGTTAAATTAGATGCCGAATATAGGAATTGCGCCGTCGGACTATGCAAAAGCAATATTTTTGGTGGCCGAACAAAATGCAAGTTTTGCTTTGAAAACGCCGAAGAGGGCATTTCTTTGCCCGCAGGCAAGCTTTTTAGCGCTTGCGCCTATTATGAACAACTACATAAAGCCCTGAATTCAGACTTCATGTGTATGAATTTTAGCTCCTTCCTATATCAAACCACCTGCACGAAGGATAGATTTAATTATCCTAGGTCTCTATTGATAACCGACGAAGCGCATAATCTTGGTCAGGAGATATTGGGCTTCATAAATGTTAATCTTAGTGATTCTGATCTCAAAGAGCATGGTTTCGTTCTCCCAGTGTTCGATAAGCCTTCAGAGTACAAGAAGTGGTTTATCGAAGAAGAGATAGTCAATTTATTCAGAGAACTAGAACAAACCGCGACAGAAGAGGAAGACCACATCGCAGCCCAAGAATATTCTAGAATAGCTAGTAAACTAGAAATGTTCATTAATAGCGCTTTTGACGATTGCGAGTGGATCATAGAGCACGAAATTAAGATTTCGCCATCGCTTGGTCAGCATAGGGTATTAAATCTTAAACCAGTACTAGTTGGTAATTTCGTAGACAAATTCGTGTTCGGCCACGGCGAAAAAATTCTTCTGCTTAGTGCGACTATTTTGGACGTCGATACTTTTTGCAACACCATCGGTGTCGAAAGATCTGAAGTCGCCGCCCTAAGAATGAAGAACCGTTTCCCCGTTGAGAACAGACCGATTTACTATTGGCCCGCAGCTCTTATGACCGGTGGCAAGGATAAAATGGACAGCTGGGGTCCCGCCATGGCCGAGGCCGTTGTCAAAATAGCCAAAAAATATCACAATCAGCGTGGAATCATTCATACCCATAATAATGCCATCATGGAATATCTATCGACATACTGTGACCCAGATGTCGCTAGAAGATTTAAAGCTTCAAGAGATTATCCCAATAGATCTGACCTGCTAAATATACACGGAATGTCACATGATAGTATAATATTATCTCCTTCTTTATATGAAGGCGTTGATCTTCGCGATGAATTAAGCAGGTTTCAAATAATATGCAAAATGCCTTTCGCTAATTTTTATGATGATAAACAGTTGGCCGCCAGAATGGCTCTAGACGACAAATACTACGATTGGATGACTGTATTGAGGCTGGTTCAATCTGTAGGGCGTAGTGTTAGATCTAATACAGACTATGCTGATACTTTCATTTTAGATCGTTCTTTTGAGAGATTATTAAAGAAGGCCGGCAGAATTTTTCCAACGTGGTTCAAGGAATCTGTTATAGACATAGAAAATCTGAAGCAAGTCATTTCACACCAGCGTTTTTAATAAATATATCATACAATATACTTATTCAAGGACGCACCGTGACTAACCATTTTTTTAATCTTGTCGGTGTAGGCGCTGCTCAAATGCCTGGTACAGAATTAATCTTTTTAAATATGATTAAAGAATTCGATCTCATTATAGAGATTGGAACTGATAACGGCGGTCTTTCGCTTTGGCTTTACCAAAACAAGAGAGCCGATGCTGTTTTTTTTACTTATGAGAAAGACTCAGTACGTGTTAAGATACCGAAAGATCATGAGATAAATAGCTGTATCGTTTATTGCGATTGTTTATCTGAAGACACCATCGACTCTATTTCCGCTTTAATAAAATCAAACGGAAAAGCCTTAATCCTTTGCGACGGTGGTGCTAAAACGATCGAATTTGGGGTTTTTTCTAAGTTTCTTAAATACGGCGATGTTATTATGCTTCATGATTTTGCTGATTCTCCTAATGAGGCGCAAAACTATGCCGATGTTAAAGCTAATTTATTAAAGGCTGGTATGTGGGACGGGTGCGGTTTTGAGGTCCATGAATCTTCTTTTGAAGCCATCGAGGCAGATGTCATTTCTGCAGGCCTTGTAAAATATAATTACCGTGATTTTTTAGGTGTCTTGTGGGGGTCCTTTATAAAACTGTGATATCTTATCAGCTGAAGAGACAAACATAGATTAGCCCACCATAAATAGACCATAAAGGACCGTAATGAAAGCTGTGATTTGTGCTGCAGGCTTCGGTACTAGACTTAAACTTAACATTCCTAAAGCCATGGCTATGGTTAATGGCAAAAGAATTATCGATTATTTGATAAAAGCGCTGAAAAATTATGAAGAAATATATGTTGTTGTTGGTTTTAGATCTAATATTATTATCGAACATTTGAAGAAGTATAGTAATATTAAATATATAGTTAATAGCGACCCGGATTTGGGGATAATGCACACTATGCGTCTCATTTCTAAAGAGATCGACGAATTGACTCTAATATTAGATGGTGATATTATTATAAATGATGAGATTCCTTTATATAATCATGAATTTATCGGCATTAGTGCGCCTGTTTATCACAATAGGACCCTCAGCATAGCAGATAAAGATCATATTTCTGTTGGTGCTAAAGTGTATGATAAAGATTCAGCGAACATCTTTTGTACTAACCCAAAAAACCATGACTGGAACACGGAATTTATATGTGAAACCTTATCAAGGTCTTTGCCCAAGCCGTTCATTCGATTTGATTCTTTTAAGATCGTTACGCCTGAGGATAAAAACGAGTCCTATGCCTGGCTGAAGTGCTACGTGCCATCAGCTATTTAAAATGTATCTAGACCGTTTCCATCTTTATCCATTGATTGTAACTAATATATGATTTCTTTACCTTAAAGGCACACCATGTTAAGTTTAAAAGATGTCACGCTTTTTATGGCCGACGGCCGCACCGATGAAAAGTCATTTAAAAGATCTCTTTTTGCTATAAGGCAAAGTATCGATAAGGTCGATTTTGGCGAGGTTATATT
>Ga0181349_1001298_pt1 | contig 10711 bp, 12 predicted proteins | sample Su13VDMM110SD_FD_130106 | JGI IMG/M metagenome (GOLD analysis project Ga0181349, IMG submission 130106) | Freshwater viral communities from Lake Michigan, USA - Su13.VD.MM110.S.D | ecosystem: Environmental > Aquatic > Freshwater > Lake | place: USA: Michigan | collected 2013-07-16 | reverse complement strand
TTAAACGAGAATCCATTTTATTACTCCTTAACCGTTATTGTTGCGTGCTTCTAAGGCGTAGCGTCGAATCATCTTCGCTCGTTTCTCAGCGTCATCCCACATACCTGCATCTTTCATAGCCCTCACCTGTTCAGGTGACAAGGTAAATGAATTACCTCTGCCATTATTCGATGCAAATTCGCGACCTGAACTTGTCACTGCACCTCTTGGTCTAGAGCGCGGTCTCTCGTCTGCATCTTCAGTATACCTGTGGGGTACTACTCTTTGCAAGCGTCTGTCAAGTTCTTCCCAATACTCGGCAGTTTTTGGGTCGTAACCCTCCTCTGCAAGGATGGCATCTTCATTCAGAGCGCGACGTGAGTCTGGGTCTTTCCCGTTGGGGTCGTACCATTGGTTATTTGCCATCCAATTGTTGGCATGGCGTTGGAGTTGTGGGTCTGGAGCCTGAATCGTGCGCGGATTTTGCGGTGCAACAGCGCGTTTCTTCAAGTTTGCCAAAGCCTCAGCCTGACGACGTGCCTCAAACCACATTTCTTGCGCAGAAGTTAGCAATTCACCGTTACCAGTGCGCGTAGCTTCAGAAATCTTCTTTTTTGCAAACAAAATGCGACTGTCTTGGTCTTCAATTGCCTTATCAAGGCGTGCAAGGTCACTTCCGTGAGACTTGCGCTCCAAAACAGACAGGCGTTCAAGCAATTGTTGGTTTTGACGCTCTAAAAGTGTCAATTTGACGTCTTTTTCGGTAGAAACCTGCTTGTGATACTCCTTGCGACGATGGCGCTTGAGGCGTTTTTGCTCTCGCAAAGCCTCTGCATCAGCATCTACAGCACCGCCAACAACCATTTCCTTCTCACGAGCGCGTTCATCTGCCTCATCAGAGCCTTGGTCGTCTTGCCCTTCAGGAGAGGGGATGCTTGGGGGCAACTCAACGGTTGCCGAGCCGTCTTTCTCTTCCTGAATGACGATTACTTCTTGTTCTTGTTCGGTACTCATACGAATGCCCTCACTTCAAGTGGATTACCTGTGATTTTGGCAATTACCTCGTGGTCATTCAGCACCATGAATTCGACGTTTTCGTCTTCACCGTGCGTGACTTGCCATCGGTCGCCAGTCCATTTGGGTACTCGTAGGAAATCACCTATTTCGCACCATATGCCCTCGACCCAAGGCTCCATCGTGTCGCGTTTCTTGAACGCTAACGGGCCTAGCGCAATCACTTTGGCAACGGGGTTTTGCGCCCGTTCGGTGTCGCGGGTCTCTTCGGGCAAAATAATCCCAGATTGAGTCATTCGTTTCTTGGCTTTGCGCAGTTGTACTAATACTCTTGCACCAAGGGGAATCGCACCGGGGTCTACAAGAGGAAAAGCATCCTCTAAATCAGCGGCATAACCCGCTACCGTGCTATCTGTCATCTTCGTCTTCTTTCAAAAGGTGGTTAAGAATCTCAAGGGAGGATTCAAGTCCAAGGTTTTCTCCGACTAGGCGTTGGTATGCATTGAAGTCAGCGGCATTTCCATGCGCCAACCCCTTTGCAATCTCTGCCTGACGCGCTTTTACAGCACCGATAAAGTCGGAAATAACCTTCATGCGTTCGACTTGTCTACGCCCTTGGGTTGGGAGAAATTACCGTGGTCGCTGTTAGCCTCTGGCATAGTCGCTTTTGATTCTTCTTTAAGTGATTCGCCTGTTACCCAAGCGCCCTGCGCCATGCGAGTGTGCTGACGAACTTGCTTAGACTGTTGTTCTTTATCGTTTGTAGCCATTTCATTCTCCTAAGTTACGTTGAGTGGATTGGTTGAGTCGAATTGCAGTTTCTTCCTGCTCCTTGCGCAGTTTGACCTCGTCTACGGTCAACTCTGCGGTCTTGATACGCTCTTGCGTCAAGTTGTTCTCGGCGTTCATAGCCACGTCGGCATCCCTGTCTTGCGCTTTTTCTTCTTGAGTTGCTTGAAACTTTTGCGCATCGAAAGCCAAACGCGCTTGGTCGTTGGCTGTACGACGTTGTGTCTCCGCCATAGACGCCTGCAACACGGCTTGGGCTTCGCCTTCCATTGGAGGTGCTGGTGGCTTGAACTGTTGCATAAGTTGACCCAACTTTTCTAACGCAGGCATTACCCCTTGGAACACCTGTTGAGAGTCCATGCTGACGTGGTCGGACGCCACCGCAATAGCACGGTCAATTTCTTTGGCAATCTTGCTCTCTTCGTACTTTCCTAGCTTGACGTCTCCTGCCGCTAAAACGTAACCCTGCACCTGTTGGGTGTACCAAAGCATCATGTGTTGCTTGATATGTTCCATTACCTGCGGGATGAACTTGGGCGCGATAAGGCGGTTGGAACCCAAGGTGGGGTCGAGCGCAAATGTCAAGTGCGTCTGGATGTGAGCCAAATGGTCTTGACGTGGATAGGCAAAGGCTGGTCTGTTCAAGGACATTGCACTGTTCTCATCAGCCGCGTTCAACTCTGCTGGCTTGCCAGTGTTTGGCATTAACTCGTTGACGTTTGGTATCTTGAGTTGCTTGAGCATTCGACTCACTACCGCACGTTGGTCAAAAATCTGAGGAAACTGCGCAGACAACTGCATGACCGACTGCATCTGTGCAACACGCTGTGTCTCAGAGAAGATGTGGGGGTCAGACACAGGAACCACGTCGCTGTTGCGTCGAAAGTCCTCGCGCTTGATGGGCAACTCGGCAACAATGTCACCCCTGCGTTGCTCATCTAAGTGCCAACGATTAATACGCCCAAGGATGTGCAAGACACGACGTTGGCTGTCATGCAAACGTGAGTGAATGGCAGAGAACACCACTGCGCCTTGCTCAATCAACGCCTGCGTCGTACCTACAGGCATATTGCTCTTGGCATCCGCAATCTTCTCTTCTGCGGTGGTTACCACGCCCTTGGCTTCGGTCGACAAAAACTGAAGCAATTGAAACAGCACTGGACTTGGCGGATTGAACGGCATGGGCATTGCAATCTTGCGGATGTCATCCACACCGATGCCGCCTTCAATCTCGGTCACCTGCGTAATTTCAATTTGGTCGGATTGACCTGAGACCTTTGCGCCCTTGAGTTTCAGCATAGTCAAGGAGTTGTTGACGTGCGCAGTGTCTAACAAAGCACGCAATGACCCCGTAGCGGCGGCGGAGAGACCTCCAATGAGGTGAGGTAGCCCGATGGCATACGCACCCCTCCAAGGGATGAATTTGAACTCAACCATCCAATCCAACTTGGTCATGGTCTCGTCGCCCTCTTCCCAATTGCGATACAAACCCAACACCTTGCGGTCGAGTTCGTCAATCATCATGATGTAAGGAGCATTCTCGCCCTTGGTGCGGTCGTCGTCGTCAAGGTCAAGCCATGTGTAGATGTGGTACACGCGACGCAAACCGTCTTCACCATCCTCAAACTGCTTGCCTTCAATCTTGGCGTTTGCCTTTTCAGAGGCGGTCTGCTCAGGTTCCGACGTGGTGCGAATGAAGTTAATGTCGCGGTATAAGCCACGGTCAATACGTTGCTTAAATTCCCACTCGCTGATGTCTTGCTGTTCCGTGACGCGCTGTGACGTGTAGAAGTTGGCAGACGCAAAAGGAAGCAGGATGTTGTCGATGGAAACGAATTCGGCGCAAGGTCTGCGCTTCTTGTCGTCGTACCACAGCTTCATAAACTGTGAACCACCCAACGGCAATTGAGTCAGCATTTGCTCCTGCTCGTCCCTAAACTCTTCAATCTGCTCGGTCAACTGCCAATTCATGTAGTCGCGTTTGCGCTCTGCGACCTCGGTCTTCTCGTCAGTGACGTCGCCCAAAATCTTGGTCTTGGCTGGGCCATCAGGCGGGAACATCTCTTTAATGGCACGCGAAGCAAAGTCCACGCACGCCTCAGCCATCATGGGGTGAACGACCTTGGAGGCTCCAAGGAACTGAGCGCCGCCGGGGGCATCATCCCCCATGCCCGTACGGCGCAGACCCTCTTCATACTGCTTGTCGCGCTTCTTACGCGCTTGGCGGTCGTTGTCAATGAGGTCAATGTAGCGTGTAGCCAATGTCTCCAAATCATTGATGCTGATGAGTTCCTCAGCCAAGTTGGCGTAGAAGTCTTCGTCCTCGACTGGGCCTTTAAAGTCTTCCAACTTGACGACAGCAGAGCCGTCGGGTAACTCTTCGACTTCGGGGTCTTCGCCGGGCAACATATCCACCTCAGCGCCCCCCTCCTCAGTCATGCGTATGCCTTCGATGAAACGGTCTTCGTCTGGGCTAATTGGGTAATCGGTTGCCATGTGTAATCCTTATCGTGCCATTGCGGTCAATCCGCCTTGTCGTTTCTTGGGTGTATCCATCAACGCCTTTGCGCCTTTGTAAGCCTGCTTGCCCTTCCTGAGAGCGCTCACAGCGGCGGCTGGCGCGGCAAACCCAGCAATAGTCTCAGTCAATGGAAACTCGTTCTCGCCAAGCAACTTTGCTTCTTTGAACTTCTTTATCAAACCCTCACTACCAAGAGCAGGGTCATCAAATGCCAATTTGAATTTAGGAACTCGGTCTCCAGTGCCAGCGGTGTCAAGGACAGACTCAGGCTTACTTAATGCGGGGACAAGGCTTTGCAAAAAGTCCAAACTCTCTAAACCAAGATTGGCAAGGTCTACGCCACCACCAGCTATTTGAGAGCCTACACGGATAGCAAAGTCTTTCTTACCTCCCTTATTTCCAAGTTGTCTGTACTCTTTCTCAATTTGCTCTTTGCCAGTACCCAACTCTTTTGCAATGTTGCGCTTGATTTGGTTCATGCGTTTGTCGCTGATACCAAGTTCTTCAGCGCTCACACCCAACTCTTCAGGCGTGAACGTACCGCCGCTTGTAGTAATGCCGCCCTTGTCCATAAACTGAATCTTTTTAAATGCACCGCCACCTTCGGCTTTGGTGATGTCTGGGTCACTGGTATCGTATGTGCCACGGTTGCCTATGGCTGACTTAATTTTGCGTGGGTCAAGTACATTGATTTCTCCAGTACCTTTTGCATAAATAGAATCGTAGCCCAAATTTAAAACTTTTTTTATAACCTCATCGTCTGTTAACTTTCCCTCTGGGTCAAAGTATTTAAACAACTCTTCGTGTGACTTGTTTACATCGCTAATAACAAAAGGATTTTTAGCCTGAACATAAACAGGCATTACATTTGGTTTATTTGCGCTACCTTTTCTGTTTGTAATGGTGGAGTATGCAGATGCGTTTTGTGGAGACTCAGCCAAATAAGTACCCGGCCCCATTGCCCCAATTCTTGAATTTCTAAATTCTTTAATGTCATCACCTGTGCCGTGATACAGGCGTTGCGGTATTTTGCTTTCAGCCAACATCTTTGCAAGATTGGCATCACGCTCTGCCGCAGGTAGGACATCGTCAGCAAATATTCTCTTAAAGACCTTAGCCGCACCCTTGACTTTGCCGCCACCAGCCATGAACTGCAACTTCTTAAAGCCAACCTCACCGCCACCAGCCATGCGTTGGGCTATAGCGGACTCTAAACGAGCGTCAGCGGCTTCAATGTCTACCGCTCCACCCTTTGCCATACGTTTGCTTATTGCGGCGCTCAGACGAGCGTCTGCCGCTTTGATGTCTACAACGCCGCCCTTCTTCTGTCCTGTCAGCTTTTTAATGCGCTCACGGTATTGGTTGTATTGGTTGATAAATTGGTCGTCCACAACTTGATGGGGGAAAACCTTTTGAATTGTGCTACTGAAGTCCGATGGGCGCTTGGTCGAGGCGATGTGTTGCGCCGCGTCAGGGAAGTCAAGCACAAAGGGAGTCAGCACCTCTTGAGGGCCTAGCGCCTCACCGAGGATGCGGTGGCTGTATGTGTTGTGTGGCGTTCCTGCCGCCTCCACTAATGCCTTGGGTTTCAACTCGCCCGTCATCAGACCAGTCATGTTGATTTCCATGTCACGGATGCGCGGTTCGGTGATGGCGTATTGGATGTCCAACCCATTGGGCAAACCCAAGGGTTCGGTGACGGCTGGCGTCTTCATGCGATTGTTGAACCACTTGCGAAGATTGCTGTCTTCCTTCATGGCGGCGAGTGCGCCCTCACGGTCAGCAAGACCCGGCCAGTTCGGGAACGACACCAACTCCCCAGTCTTTGGGTCTTTGTACCCACCAGCAATGATGCTGTCAAACACATTGACGTTCTTGGGCTGTGCCTTTGACCAATCAATCGCACGAAGGTTCGCGTCAGCAAAGTGCATGGCGAAGTTGTTGGCGGTTGGCCCCATCGCGAGGTGAGAGCCGATGACGCGCTCAGGCTCAAACAGTTCAGCCACGCGGTCGACCTTGGCTTGCACGTTCTTGGCTGGGGTCTCAGTGGACTTCCAAAACTCAGGGTCTTTCAGGTGCTTCTGACCTAAGCCGTAGTACGCGCCGCCTTGTTGCTGTGAGTCAATGGGGAAGCCTTCGACCTCATTAAGAATCTTGTCGGACACGGTTTGGTCGCCGGGGAACGCCACCTTCACATCCCCCTTGCGCGGCGTGTAGGGCTTCTCCTTCGCTACCGTACCAATCGGCGTCAGCTTGTAGTTCAGCCCCTTGAGTCGTTCGCTCTCCTTCTTGGAGCGACCCGCAAGGTTGGTCGTGTCTTTTGGCTTGCCGCTTCTAACGTGTTCACCAAGCATCTGACGAGCGACTCGGTCAGCTTGTTGGTCGATGAACTCATCAGACAGATTGGCGCGGGGTAGCTTCAATGGCAGTACGTTGTCACCGCTATGCGACATCAGGGCATTCAAGCGCTCTTCGTCCGTAGACATGATGCGCTTACCCATCTTGCCAAGTCCGCCGAGTAGTTTCTTTTTGTCAGCCATAGTTACACCGCGTATGGGTTGACCCGCTCTTTGCGGGTATAAGCATAGTCATCATCGTCATCATACATAGGCTCAGGATTGATGTCGAGAAAACCCATGTCCTTGAGCAGGCGCATCGCCTGAGTAGTCGAGTCGACGTAGTCATCGTGCGCGGCATCAGGGAAGGCGCATATCTGGGATAGGAAACCCTCAGCCCAATCCTTCACATAGCCCTTATGCACGCTGGACTCTGGGAGCCAGACCCTACCAGTAGCGAAGATGGAGGCGGTAATCTGTAAGCGGGTCATCTTGTCCGCGTTGCCGGGGTTCCACGCCCGTACAGGCAAGTGCATCGCCTGCAACTCCTGTACAAGACTCAGCCCCGACGCCTTTGCCTCCACCAATATTAGGTCAGGGCGCTTGGCATCCTTGCCCTCACCATACGACACACGCCACTCCTCCAACACCTTGGGCTTTAGCTTAGGAAACGTCAGGTGTTCAGCCCAACAGTCGAGGAGTAGGACGGACATAGGCCCATCGGTAGGCTTGAACACGCCCCACGTTGTCATGGCGGTCGGGTCGTTGTACGTCTTGTCCGTATACGCTGAGTCATACGACTGCACGATGTACTCGAACTTAGGGAACGGTCGGTCATGCGGGTACATTTGGAACATATCGCGAGAGACAACCTTGCCATCTTCGAGGTCGACAATCTGACCCATCACCTCCTGCTCGTACAACTTGGAACCCTTGTACTGCTCCAACTGCTTGCGAAAGGTGGAAGCTAGGTTCGCCTCGTTCTCGTAGGTGCTGGCGCGGTCAATCACCACGTCGTCACCCTCGCGCCCCACAAGGTCGAGTATCAAGTCCTTTGGGCGCGGTGTCGTCGTCACAATGACACGAGGCTTGTCACCCAAACGCAAGCCCATCATCATCATGTCCCACGCCTCACCAGCACCAAGGTATTGGAAGGCGGCTAACTCGTCACACCAAGCGAAGTGGAACTGAGGGCCACGCAGGCGCTCGTAGCTGTCCGCGCTGATGCCTCGAATGATGGAACCATTGGACAACTTTATCTGGTGGTCTTGCTTGTTGTAGTCCATTACCAACTGCTCAGGTATGCAGGCAAGAAGTCCAGACTGACCCTCAAAGCAGGTGTGCTTGATGTCATTAGACGTAGGAGCCAACACAAGGCATCGACTGCTTGGGTGTGTCCACGCCCACCACCACAGCGCCTCAGCCGCACTACGAGTCTTCCCAGCCCCACGCCCAGCCAACATCATCCACACGGTGTAGTCCATCTCCAACGGAGGAGGTATTTGGTATCGATGAGCGCCAGCTACCCATGAGGCGTGCGCGATGTAAGCAATGCGGTCATGCTCTGAGCGGGCATTGAACTCCGCCTGTACTGTTGGGTCTTCGAGCAAATCTGCTAACACAAGTATTACTCAGTTCCAACACGAGGCGTATAACCCCGTGTTTTTCGACACCAACAAGGCATCGATGTAATACTTATTAACCAGCACGCTTGGTCATCTCCATGTTCTTGATAACCTCAAGGAACTTGTTGGCGTTGGTATCCTCGGTCTTGATGGCGGCTCCACCCTCCACGCCTTCGAGCGCCACGCGGTCGCCGTACTTCTTGGGCTTCAGCTTCATAGCCGTCCACTTACGGGCTTCGATGCGTTGCCTCTGCCATTGAATGTAGGTAACGTCTAGGCTGGTGCGCCCCTTCTCGTCCGTGTACTCAGGGGGATGCTCGTCGGCAATCTCCAAGATTTCATCAGCGTTGGTGTCAGCCTGTTCTTCGCGTGCGCGTGCGTATTGCTCCGCAAAAGCAGGGTGGCGCAACAACCACTCGTAAACCGTAGACTGCGCTGGAAGCACTCCTACCTTATCAGCCTTCAGTATCTGACGTAGGCTCATCCCCTCACTAAGCATCATGCATATGAGGTCTGCTGTCTTTTGGTTGAATGTTGTTGGGCGTCCCGTAAGACTAGGCGTTACAGGGTTCTTTGCGGGCGCGGGAGCCTTACCCCTTGGCTTGGTGGCGTTGGATGCCTTAGCAGGCTTCTTAGCGGTTTCTGGCATAACCCGTAATCCCCATGTGAATGAACGAATGCTCTCAGTGTATTCGATTCGCTTTAGGTTCGCCAGCCAGATGTTGATTTCGGCATATAAACCGAGTCGGTTCTATTTCGCTTTCGACTCGTTACATAAGTTCTTGACGTATGCGCTGGACTCTTGTTTCATGCAGTCCTCTTCGTCCAATGTGAAGTCAGGAACCCACATCATTAAAACGAGAAACGCAATAAACATTATACCAATCACCACCTTCTGAAGCAATGATTCTTCTTTCATTCTTCGTCCTCCTCTGGATACTCCTCTAAGTCTGCTCTGTCCTCATCAGTCTCGATGGCGGTGTGTGCCGCCTCCCAGTCCCGTTGAATCTGGCGCAGGCGCTCTTCCTCTGCGCGTTGCTCTGGGGTGATAGCCTTAAACTGCTTAATCAGTTCGGCCTCCATGTCGTTCATCAGGTCGCCCATGTTGTTCATGCTGTCACCTCTTTTGCCAATATCGCTTGTAAGCCAGCCAACAACTGCTGGGCTTCGTTACGGGTTAAAACGGTGTATGCACCGCCACTCTTTACGCCAATCTTGAGCCACGCGCCCCCATCGTCCCACTCGGTGACGGATACACGGGACTGGTCTTCTGTGTAAATAGTGATGTCAATTTCGTTTGTCATAGCGATTCGCTTTCTGTTCGGTTGTGATTGGGTTATTGGGGGGGCTTGCGCCCCCGTGATTTCAGAAGTGTGGGTTGCGGTCATTGTGATGACCGTCAATCATTGACCAGCACTTCATCTTCCAAGAGCCAGTGTTGCCACGGCGGTAGAATACCTGACCCTCTGTTGTTGTGATTTTCTTCATAGTCTTGCTGATGGTCTTGATATAACCACAGGGGTATGAGTCGCCGTTAAAGTAGTAGGACACGGCATCCGAATGGGCTGGTGCTTTGATGACATCGAAGCGTGGGTAACAACCGTCACCAGCGTCGGTGGCGATGTAGTCCACGCCCTCGAAGCGGCTGGCGGCGTCTGCCACCTCTTGAGCCTGCTCAAAGGTTTTGAAGTCGTGGCGTGATACCCAACCATCTGCACGTTGCACTTGGTCGCTGACTTCCACAACGATGACGTTGACTGGGGCGTGGGGGTTTTGCTGTGTCTTGAAGAAGTTCATAATTCGCTTTCGTTTGATTGCCCAACTGCGTTATTGCTGTTGGTGGTGTAATTCTAGCATAAACAAACTGGGGGTTGTGAACCCCCTTTTTGTAGGTGCTTACCCTAACGCCACCTCCACCACTTTTGGGCGTTGGATGATGGTCTGTTTGACACCGTCGTACAGGGTGTGTTCCTTGACGCTGGCTTTAATGGTTTTGGTCTCACCCTTCAAACCAATGTCGGTCAAGCCCTTGTAGGTCAAGACGTTACCCTGCTCATCACGAGCAATGTGGATAAAGTTAGTACCGTAATAACCTTCAATTTTAACAATGCGGTCGATAGTGATGGTCAGGGTGACCTTGTCGCCCACGTTGCCAATGTACTCGCTGGTCAGACGCGTAGCCTCTTTGCGGTCGATGGTGGCAAAGCAGGACTCGGTAGCTTCGGTCTGCTTTTCGGACAGGGTTCCCCAATAACCCAAACGCTCAATCATTGAGCGCAAGAAATCATTCTCGCCCGTGTAAGCGTCCAGACGTGCCGCCAAGACGCTGTTTTCTTTGCGCCATGCCTCGGTAGCCGCCGCACGCTCAATGGCTCTAGCGGCGTGCTGTTCATCAATCCAAGCCTTGCGGGCTTCGCGCTTCTTCTCTGCACGCTTCTCAGCACCTT
>Ga0181349_1001297_pt1 | contig 10729 bp, 9 predicted proteins | sample Su13VDMM110SD_FD_130106 | JGI IMG/M metagenome (GOLD analysis project Ga0181349, IMG submission 130106) | Freshwater viral communities from Lake Michigan, USA - Su13.VD.MM110.S.D | ecosystem: Environmental > Aquatic > Freshwater > Lake | place: USA: Michigan | collected 2013-07-16 | reverse complement strand
ATAGATATAAGGTGGATCATGTGGGTGTGGTGCCCAGGTGAAATCAAATTCTGAATCAGTTAGGATATCAAAAGATTCTAGTTGTTGTTTGTTTGGCACGATCCGGCCGTGGAAATGATATTTGATTTCTCCAGCAGCAGGCGCAAGATACGTGCCCGAGTATTCATGATGCTGGCTGGGCCATACATGGGTGTATTCACTTTGCCAGGGCACCGGTTCATAAAGGAAATCAAACCCGGTGTAATCCACTAAGTATGAGACCAGCCAGAAAAATCGTGTGCGTGTGAGTTGTTGTGCTTGCTCGATGTTTTCAACCTGTTGCTCGTGTGCAAACAAGTCCGGCTTGGATCCAATATAAAATACATCAAACATGATCAGAATAGACGAGATTTACGAAAATACATTTTTGCCTTGGGTTAAAAATAACTTGCCTACAACTGCTTTTTATTATCATGATCCATTTGGTCACAGTGATCCGGACAGCATTTGGTGCAGAAGTAATATAGATTTCGAAGAGGAAACTAATTTCATTTATTTCTTTGATCAAGAGCCTTTAATTTTAGATTATCATCAAGCAACATTTGACAGCGTAGATTCACGGAATGCCAAATGGAAAAATAATAGTAGAATAAGAATTCCCGGGATCTTAGTGACCAGCGAAACTAATAGCGACAACATAGATTATATATGTAAACAGAGAAACTTGCAACCTTTTTATTACTTCTTTCACGGGTGGGCGGCATTAGATTGGTATCGTGGTTACGATCGAACTTTCCTAATTACACCATGGACACAGCGTACAATCAAAAAAACATTCTTCAGCGCCAATCGAATCATTGGTGGAATGAGACAACATCGTGTGTTATTGTTATATCATTTTGCCAAACTCGATCTCATGGACAATTGGATCAGTGCTAGTGCAGTATGCCCGGCAGAAAAAACTACCATTGCTGAAATTGCACAATTCTACATCGGCCAATATCCCGACATAGTTGACGTAATTGGGCAATTAAATCTACCTAAACTGTTTCCCGACGAAGATATACCTAGAATGAGTAGTTGTTGGTTAGATCAATTTGGAGCCTGTGCTGAAAGTCTGGTGTATCATGTGACAGAAACTGTGTATACCGGGCGCAGATCGCATCTTACCGAAAAATCATTCAAACCCATCGCCCTGGGCATGCCATTCATACTTACAGCCACAGCCGGTAGTCTGGCATACTTGCGTAGCTATGGATTTCAAACTTTTGGAGACTTTTGGGACGAGAGCTATGATTTAGAGACCGATGATTTTGCGCGAGCCGAAAAGGTGGCTGCTGTGTTAAAACGACTGGATGATCTCTCGGATGAAAAGAAACAAAAGCTATTCCAAGCATGCTGGCCAGTTATAGAACACAATTGGAACTGGTTTTATCATGGCGGGCTGGAATTGGTATTGTGGAAGGAATTTACTCACATGCTAGATTCAATCAAAACACATGTATCACAATGATTTTTATCTCCGTAGATAATATACATCCTGTTACCGGTAGACCCATGCCTAATGGTATACCAGTGGCTCTGCATGAGCAGCTTGATTTCTTGGATGGCCGACGACTGGATTTTCCCCGACTGATCTACTATCTACGTGACTGCAAGATACCGGTACAAGTGGGGCGCACTGCGGATGCCCCGGCGGGTGCTTGGTATCCCATGGTGTTAGGGTGGTTTGATTTTGATCAAGATTATTTCAGCATGATATCAGTTGAAGGGTTTGAAAGAATCAAAAGAAAAGAACTCAAATTGATTTTTACCTATCATGAAGGCGATCATCCTGGACACATACGAAATCGATTGGACTTGTTGTGCGATCAACATGGCATTGATCCTGCCACGGTATGGCTGATATCCGGAAATACCACTGCTGATCAATATCCAAATACTATATATTGGCCCGAACTAGAATTCATGTACTGGCGCAGTGTGGATAGAAATACCGGTGCTCGGTATCATCTGGATTCAAGATCACGAGCCTATACAGCACTATGTAGGATAGATAAATTGTGGCGGAAAGTATTCATGAGCGATCTTTGGAGTCATGGTCTGCATGAACATGGTTATTTTAGCTATACGCAACACCTTCTAAGCAGCGAAGATGACTATCATGGTTGTGCCTTAAGCAACAGTTATCTAGCCCAATGCCAACCCAGAGTAGATCAATTTATTGCCGCTGGCCCATTCCTAGTGGACGATCTAGATACTCATGCACACAATACCTATGATCAAAACATGACTGACTTGTATACCAACAGTTATTTCAATATTGTATTAGAAACCATGATCGATGTTGACAATTCAGGTGGGCAGTTTGTCACGGAAAAAACTTTCAAACCCATATTCAACAATCAATTCTTTGTGGCAGTGAGTTCTGCAGATCATCTACGACATCTACGTGACCTTGGATATCGCACCTTTGGTCGCTGTATAGATGAGACATATGATTCCGTCACCAACAATCAAGATCGATTTGAAGCTGTGTTGGATCTCGCCAAGTTATTGATCAAATCCGGGCAGGACGATTTACATCGGCTATATCAGGATCTTGCACCCGAGATACAGCATAACGCTCAAGTGTTCCAAGCCGGGATGGCTCACAGACTTAGAGCCGTTGTGGATCGTATCAACTGCAAACCTTGACTCCGTAGCATCGTTGGAATCGATCAGCATCTGCTCGATCGTTCACCATGGGTTCGCCACGTATGTTGAGACTGGTGTTTAACAGCATGGGACATCCGGTCATCACATACCACTTCTCCAGCAGTTCTCGGATGCCAGATCCATCTCGGGGCACAGTCTGCACTCTGCTGGTGTTATCCACATGCACGATAGCAGGAAATAAATTTGGATCACGGCAGTCAGCCACCGCCTGCATGTATGGGCTGGTATCAAAGTTAGGCGGCATATAAAAGTATTCTGCTGCGTATTCTTCTAGGATCACAGGTGCAAATGGTCGGAACTTTTGTCGCTGTTTGATCTCATTCACACGGTTCTTGATTGCATGCCCGCGCGGATCTGCCAGTAGGCTGCGATTGCCCAGTGCTCTTGGGCCGAACTCTGCACGGCCTGATGCTACTCCTACTATTTTATCTGTAACCAAGTGATCCAGGATCTCGTTCACCGGGTAAGCACCGGGTATATCGTGTCCGAGAAAAGCACTTTGCCAGTCGACGCGGCCACCATGAGCCAAACAACCAGCACCGAGACTATTGCCAGCGTCACCTGGATTAGGCATGATCCAAATTTTTTCATAGTATTGTCCCAGGAATCTATTGGCCAGGCAATTCAATGCCACACCGCCACCATACACTAGATTACGGCTGCGCCCATGTTGTCTGGCCTTTTGTAGAACATCTCGGATCATGCTTTCCACTAGAAATTGTGCTGTGCTGGCAATGTTTGCAGGATCAGCATTGGGCAAGAAATCGTCGTCAACACCAATATGTAGATTCTTTTTAAAGTGTAATCCTTTTGATAGATCTAGCAGTTGCTTGCGTATCTCGTCAAGATACACAGGTTCGCCGTATGCTGCCATACCCATGAGTATGTATTCTTCATCCATGGGTTTGAGTCCTACACGGGCAGTCATAGCCGAGTAAAACAATCCAATGCTATTGGGATATCCTAGGCTCCACACTTTCTTGTATTTCGCACGACCGTTTTCGTACCAGGCATCCCAGATGGTTACTGTATCAAACTCGCCAATGGCATCTATCACCACAACTGTGGCATCTTCAAATAAGCTGGTCTGAAATCCACCTGCTGCATGGCATAAGTGATGCCCATGTGTGTGTATACGAGGTCGCTCCATGACATTGTATGCGGAGCCAAGCAGTCGGTCCCATGATGGCCATTGGAATCCTTCTCCGCTGCGTAGTTGACGCATGGCTTTGATCCATGGGCGTTCGTAGTAGTGATATTCTAGTCGTGATGAATCTGTGTGCTTTAACGCATCTACCAAGAGAGCTTCACATAGATCGCGATCGTGCTTTCGCTTGCTGTAGCGTTCACTGTGAGAAGCAAATAATATATCACCGGACTTGTTGACCACACTAACTGCGGCATCATGGAATCCAGCCGATATACCTATGTAGTTCATTTGTAGATGAATGGGTCGCGTTTACGGAGTTCTCGTAGTTTTTTGCGATAGCGAATCTCTAGGGTGATCCTTGCCCATAATCTCTTAATCCAATTCATGTCATGCTCCTCATTTGTTGTTGTTGGTAGTCTGGATCGCTCCAATGGTATTTGTATGTAGCTTCAACATTACCGACTCTGATTTTATACACGTCGAGATGATCAGCCAATTGACTCCAGATATTACTGTAGTCCACAGTTCCAAAACTACGCACAAGATCTACCTGTGCTACCTTGGGGTGCCCGATAGTCAATGATTTGTCTTCTGGATCAAACTCATTGGCTATCAGCCATGTTCTAAACTCGGCCAATGCTTGAATCTGCCAAGGAAACGCACCTGGATCTTTTGCCCATTCAATGTCAAAATCTCCCGCGGCTTCGGTCTGTGATTTTAGACTGCTGGTCACTAGCTCTCCCACACGACTGTCTCGGCCTTCATCATTGAACACTTCCCAATGATGTTTTCCCACTGCTTTGTTCACGCCCACATACACACCACCCATGCGTCGATTGATAGTGTCTATGCCAAAAAGTTCGTAGTCTTCTTGATCCAATGCAAATCTTGGTGCCTGCAACCAGCACATCAACTGTGATGGTCTACGCCATTCTGGTGCTTTCTCTAACTTACGCATGCTCAACACCAAACTTTCAAGTTCGTGACATAAAAGATTTAACTGTCGTATGTGCCAGCGTGTGGCAGTATCCGCGGTTGAGAAGTATGAGCTCATTGACCCAGACACACCTTGCAAATCCTCGAAGTATCTATGCAATCGATTCATATGATCGTGATTGACTCTGAGATCATGTGTAACCGTATTCTCTGCTGTAAACACATCGTCAATCTGATATCCAAGATTGGCTGTGTTGATGGCTGTGATACTCTGATTGATTTGCCTACAGATGTATCTCAGTGATCGGTCGCCTTCTGCCCATCCTAACCAGCAGTAGTTTTTCTCTAGGTGATAGTTGTTCTTGACCAAGTGAGTCAATGCCGCAAGCCACTTTCGTGAGAGGCTGTTGTGCTCTACATCGATGTACACGGTCAGCACATGATCAATTTTGCTACGAAGATCTATCTCAATTGAATTGGTCAATTTCCATCCACCATTTTAGTACCGCAGGCCTGGCCGACAGGATATCGGTCATGGTCACAGATTGTGTTCTTATCTGTTCTAATTGTAACACACGAGCACGGCCTTGAGCAAGACTTTGTTGGTAAGAGTCTGGCCATTGTTCTTCGAATGTGGGACGTTTTTTTAATTGCGTCAAGACATCTCGCATGGCACCGTGTGTATCTGCTATCAATTCATCCAGCCAAGGTTCCAGCAGATGTCTAGGCAAGGCCAGTGGGCTCATGACAATGTCTGGTGAGAATGAGAAGATTACCTTGGCCAGGACATCTACGCCGAATTGTCTAGCGAGTTCTGTAATCGAGCCAACTTCGAACATGCCGGGCAGAGTGAGCGTAAAGTCAATTCTGACTTGACGTGGGTGATGTTTGATTGCAACTGCCCCACGGAAGTTTTCAAGCCATTGATCATAGTCAAGACCTGTTCTAATGTATTCGCCAATTGTGCCTGTACCGTCGAGACTTGCACATATCTGCCAATCGCGTAGCCCAGGAAGAATGTCGCGATAGAGATTGACGCCACGATAGTCCACTCTGGATAAGTTTGTGTTATATCTAGCATATACTCTTGGCCCATCTCCTAGTTCTATTATGCGTTGCATGTAGCGCCAGTGCTGCTCGTACATCAAGGGCTCGCCACCCACCCAGTATACTTCTTCTACTCTGTGCTGTTCCACAGCATCTGAAAATTCCTGCTCAATTTGACTGTCTTGAAATTGACTTATCTGTGCTCGCACTTCTGGACGCATCCAGTTATTTTTTGGGTTACTCCAGTTCACCATGTCATGAGTTTTTTGCTCTGACTCCCAACTGCTGCTTAACATGTCTCCACATGTTCTGCACTTGAAATTGCACAGGTTGCTAAATCTATAATCCCAACTCACCGGTTGCATTGTAGTACGACCATCAGCATCAGTTTGTTTTAAAATTTCGGAGTATTTATGGTTGAATAGCTGGCTAAAGTATGTACGATAAACATCGGTGTTTAACAGCCGATCATTGCATACTTCGCACTCGGGCAGGCGTTTTCCGGCCATCATACGGCGACGCACTGATCTCATGTGCTCGCCGTTCCAATGCTGTTCTAATGTGATAGGAATGTAAGTACCTGTGCCTGATTCAGTGTCGATATATTGTCGAAAGTTCTGTGCAGGTTCTCGACTGGCGCAGCACATGCGCCGTTCAGTCTGCGGAGAGAGATAGGTATGGACCCAAGGGGCCAAGCAAAGAGAATCAGGCTTCTGCATGTTCTAACAACGGTTCAATGATCTCGGTGATAATGCGAGATTCCACCAGTGTCTGATTAAAGAAGTGGTCATGATTGTGTCGTAATCGACGTTGAGTTTCCGAGTCGTAAGGCTCTGTTTTAAAATTGTCGATATTTTTTATGATCTCATCTAGTCTGGCATCAAAGTCCTGGATGTCGTCGTAGGATTCATCAAACATGTTTTCGTAAGTTTCAAATCCCATATTTTTTAACAATTTCAATACACCCTGTCGCCCAACGACCAAGAAAGGATGATAGTAAGCACATGCTTTGAATGTCTTTTCAGTCATCGCTGGACGATTACCATGTTGCGATGTTTCTACTATTACACTGAAGTATGTGTCATCGTACCATTCGGGATTAAAAAATCTTTGATAGTGGTTATCCAAACAAGACACATCGCCGGGCAATAATTTGTCTTTATAACTCCATATAAATTTATCAAGCCTTGATCCAAGTGCGGTAACAATCTGATCTCTTATTTTATTTTGTCGTCTAATGGGTGCAAAAGACAATTTGGAATATTGTTTGTTTGGCTGATATTCATGATAGCCCATGCTCCGCCACCATAAACTTTCATTGTACCAGAACCAATTTGGATTCTCTAACCAATAATAGTCAGTTCTATTTGTTGAGATTTCCCAAAGATTGTCTACTATGACCTTGTGTCCTTGGTCTCGCAATTGTTTACTGTATTCGTCGTCGGCATTCATCCACCATACTGCAAACACGGCACCCGATTGATCGTAGGTCTTGTCAGGATCGTATATAGAGATATCAAAATATCTACCCCAGAATTCTGTCAGATAATACGAAGTAAAACTAGTGAATTCGTTGGGTCTGAGGATGAGTTTATGTTTCATAAGTAGTCATGCTATTTTACTGTCAACAGCAATCATATAAGATTTTGTGAAATCACAATAAAAATCTTTTTTGATAGATACAAAATCTTGCATTTCCTGTATACTATCAACAAGAGGCCAGTCATTCCACAGATGTTTACTAATTCCGTTGCACCACCCTAACCAAAGAATGCTGTCAGGATTATCAAAATGCATCGTGGTATCTACGCAAGTGTCACGAAAATATTGTACCGCTTGATCAACTGTTGATTGATTTTTTGTATAGGTTATCTGATGATTGTCTAGTAGATTAAACAGTTGTTCTCCAAATTGTCTTGAATTGATTAAGATTAAATCAAAGTTCAAATCTGGCGTGATGTTAGTTAATTGTAATTTATAAGAACTGTGGCAGGCCAATTGTTCAAATTGTTCTCTGACCGGCATATCCTTTATTGGTTGTTTTTTTTCACTCCAGAGTAATTTCCTTACCCAATTTAGGTATATGTTAAATATTGCTGCACCATGAAAAAATTTGTAAGGTTCTTCGAGAATGTGAGCAATCACTACATTTTGGGTTCTTTCTTGATTTTGATGAAAATTTAATTTATTTTGACTGTTCTGCGGTGGTAGATTATTTTCCAAACAAAAAATTAAATTTGATAGCCAATAGCCACCCTCTCCGCCGCCATATTTTATTTTTAATTTGCTTTCCATGTTTTTAGAATGATTTTATTTTTTATAATCAAGTATCTCTGCTATTTCTGTCGCTATCTTTCGCAAATCCTGCTGTCTACGTTGATCCAATCGACGTATCTGTTGCCGCGTCTCTTCCCCATTGGATGATTCACCACGAATCATAAAATCAACAATGCGGCAAAATTCTGCTTGGAATGGTTCAGGAATATCACAGGTGCTGAGATAATCGGCCAGTTGTTGTTTGGCATTAGCGGGCAATCTTGAGATTGAAAAATACCAAGCATCATGCATCATGTTCCAGTATACAAAATCAAAATCCTGCAATGCTATCCACAATGCTACTTCGTCAAGATACCTCACATTGAACACATTTACTGTGGTGCAGCATTGTAACTGCAAGTTAGGCATACTGTCACGCATGATCCTGAAACGGTTGATGTTCTCTTTTACAGTAGTCCAGGAGGCATTTGAACGTTGATATTCAAATCTCTGGCCAATATCATCCACACTGAACGCAATCTCCACAGTCTTGAAGTGCTGCCATATGGCCGGACCACGATCAGGAAACAGCGTACCATTGGTGTTGTAATGTATCTCTACCTGTCCGGCGATGCCACGATCCACTATGCCTTGCAACATATCAAAATGTTGATCAATCATGAATGGTTCACCACCTGTGAATTCAATATAGCGTATGTCTGATAGCACCGAATCAACCTGCTGCCAAAAATGATTGTTCTCTTTGGGCCATGCACCGGCTCGCAACATTTTGTAAGCATGGCTGGATTTTTGTTCTGCTCGTGGTGTAAAAGAAATCTCCTCACTTGCAAATTGTGAGCTGGACCACGATCCACATATCCTGCATTTGAGATTGCATATGTTTCCTAGTTTGAGATCTAGGAACATTAAAGGCTTGGCATCCGTGCTCCATTCATCATCCTTGAGAGAGTGTTTAAGACGATCCAGGGTGTGCATTCGTTTTGATTTGCGACCAGCATCTTCTTCATTCCAGCATTTCCTACATGTGTCAGGACGACAACCATCCAGGAAGCCACTGCGTAGCTTTCGCATGTGATCACTGTTTTGTATATCAATGAAATTGGCACCGGTTAATGCAAACTTGTTTCCGTTATCGTCTAGTATCTCATCGTCGGCCAAACAGCAAGGTCTGACCGTGCCAACAGGACTTGCCTCAAGACTTATCCAAGGCAATACGCAGAATTTATCATGTGGTATGTTCACAGTAAAATTTCAAGTTCAGGTATCACATTTGACCAGTGTTCAGATCGTATGGCATCTAGTTCATGAGTCTTGCGCCAAAAGGTGTCAATGAGATATGTGTTGTCTGTGGCCATCATAAAATTGATGGCCGATTCAAATCCCCCAGTGGCACGTTCTAGCGGGTCTTTATTTTTTAACCACTCTAGGTGCTCTTGATATTTTATTCGTAGGCGTTGCTTGTATTTTATTGGTGCGATATCAATTCGATAATGCGGTGGATCTTGTAAGATGTTCACGTTGATATCCTGAGGTTTTATAAATCCTCGGTCAACCCAGTCTCGATGAAAGTCTGGCAGATGCCATGCATTCATTATACTGAGTGTGGGGCTGATATAAAAATCCACGTTGGGACAGATTTTTAACATATCAATCCTATTTTGTTCAATTTTACTCCATTCAGTGCCTTTGCGTATGTACTCCCCATACCGGCCCGACCCGTCAAGGCTGGCACCTATACTGACTGAATCAAATAGTTTCCAATATTCAAACACACTCCGATCTTTGAGATTGGTATGTGTGAAATTAGTGTTATAGATCAATCTCACATTGAACTTCTTTTGTCGAACCAGTTCATCAAGAATCTTATAATGCTCTTCCATCAGTAAAGGCTCGCCGCCTGCAAAGTAGATCTGTTCCACATGTTCAATATGGTCTACTAACTGGTCCCATGCATCGGTTTCAAATCTACCAGCATAGTTCAATACCTTGTGTGTTTTTTTCCACTCAGGACCGGCCAGTTTGGCCTGATCTTGATACCAAGAGCTTGAGAAGATATGCCCGCAACTACGGCAGCTGAGATTACAAAGATTTGAGAATCTTATGTCCCAGTAGGTCAACTCAAATCTCTCTAGTGTACCATCTGATTTGGTTTCGTGTACGCGATTGATCTGATGGCCATGATGTTTGTTTGCGCTCATCCTTCCACTAACAACTCCAATTGATTCTTGTTCGTAGCATCTATTACAAGCCGACACAGATTGTTCATTCAACATCTGCCTGCGTATTTGTTTCATTGGCGCTTGATTCCATATTTCCTGCATGGTATTTTTTCTCATGTCGCCAATGGGAAACTCCATATCTGCCATACAGCACGGATATGCTGCGCCTGTTGGATAAGCATGAAAATGTATCCAGGGATACATGCAAAACGTAGAACTTTGTGTGAGCAAAAATTTCTCTTGACCATTAAGGTCCTTGATATCAATTTTCAATGGATCCAAACTCTTGTATTGATAACTACCTATTGTTGCTTTTTTATCCTGTATGCGACGTTTGGTGATCTCATTTGAGTAAACTTCAATGGTAAATGGAACAGGATCTTGCGAAAACGTTCCATAATGT
>Ga0181349_1001292_pt1 | contig 10759 bp, 16 predicted proteins | sample Su13VDMM110SD_FD_130106 | JGI IMG/M metagenome (GOLD analysis project Ga0181349, IMG submission 130106) | Freshwater viral communities from Lake Michigan, USA - Su13.VD.MM110.S.D | ecosystem: Environmental > Aquatic > Freshwater > Lake | place: USA: Michigan | collected 2013-07-16 | reverse complement strand
TTAGCATCATTATTTTTTCACAGTAGAACACAAGCACACGTATTTCACTTAGGTGTAAAAGGTCCTGGTTCGTTTGCCGCACATAGTGCATTACAATTGTATTATGATGGTATTGTAGAGTTGGTAGATGGTTTAGTAGAATCTTATCAAGGTAAGAATGGACTAATCAAGTTTCAAGAAGTAGATGGATTAGATACAAATTGTGATATAGATAACATTGTTAAGTATTTTGAAAAACTTTGTACAGCTTTAGATAAGCTAAGAAAAGAAGAAAAATTACAAGATACTTGGATACAAAATCAAATAGATAACATTGCACAACTGTTGTATAGTACAAAATATAAATTAGTAAACTTAGCATAATGAGTGAACAAACAAACTATATCAACTTAGATACAATATTAGGGGAAAAACAAGAAACAGTGAAAGATCAAGTAATTGTAATACAAGAAGCAATTACACCAATTACACCAACTCGTATTGTGGATTGGGATAGTATACTAAGTGAAGTATCTTACAAACTACCAAAAGGATATCCTACTATAGTAGATGGAGTGTTTACTGAACGAGATGAGATTATAATCATCAATGAAGCTTTAGAAGCAGAAGGATTATCAACTCTTCCACTGCCAGAGGTAGACAAGGCTAAACTGATAAAAAAATATCAAAAAGGATTTATAAATAATACTGGAACTAAAGAGGGATTAGTAATGTATTTTGCTACTCAAGAGACAGAAATGTTAAACCAAGCTGCTAATAAGATCATAAACAATACAGCCATACAGCTCAAGTTTGACGTTAGTACAATTACCAAAGAAAGGTATGATGGTGTTCCTAAAGGATGGGCTGGTACAAAAGCTGACGTAGTATTGTTAAACAAAAGCACAGGTGTCTTTAGCAACCAAGACAAAGAACATTATCTAAATGCAATATCGTCAGCAAAGTATATTCATGATCATATTGGAGTAATTGATTCAAATTTAATTGATCGTGGTGCAATATTTAATACAATAAGAAAACAAGCTAAGACAATAACTAAGGATATGAAGGTTGGATTAGATGAAGATAAGTGGTGTCCTGGTGACATATACGTTTATAGTGCTCCACCTGATGAAACAGCTATTAAGGCTATAACAACACTTAATGTCGGAAAGGATAGCTTGAATGCATTGTTTACGGACAAGTTTGCAGCACCTAAAGAAGGAAAAATATTAGCTATATCCTTAAAAGAAGCAGTAGCTAGAGGTGGCAAAGCTACATCATTTAGAAAAGTTTTAGAGAAAGGTCCAGATTATCCAACAGCAAGCGATCTACCTCCTGATTTAGGTAGGTTGAAAGATGCTGTTACACAAATTAATGCCTTTAAAAAAGGTTTAAAAAATTCACAAGACATGTTAAGTAGTTATGGAGAACTATCTGACGCAGAAAAAAGCCTTAGCATATTAGCTAGATCAAAAAAATATCAAGTGTCAGCTAGTACATTATTGATAGTTATATCAAATACTCTCAAGAAAGCATTAGGCGCTGAATATCAGCCAGGATTGGGAAAAGACAAGGTTAAAAAAATTAGTAAAGCATTAGTATTAAGCGATAAATTACTAAGTATACTTACTGTAGCAGTGGATTCGTTTTTGAATGAGGTATATGCTGTTGTGTATAAAGTTTATAATAATTCTCGCGAAAATTTTATTAGCAGTTTAAAAACTGGTACTTATGATATTAGTGAAAGCAAACCTATTCCAAAAGCAAACAACACTGTAGACTTAGGTAATAGTGTAGAAACGTTATTAAAAAAAGCAAACTGCTATATTGTAGCAATTGATTTGATAAACAACCTATCAACTAAACTAAAAATACCAAAAACATTTACCAGTCTAGCAAACCAAAAAAATCCATTTATTGCATTAGCTGCTTTTGCAATGAGTCAAACTGGTTTATCACCTTCTTTTTACAAGCTTGTAGGTAGTGATGATATAGAAAAGATTGGCGCAGCTCATACAGAGTTCTTTCCTAGCGATGGTATACTAAGCTTACCACCAAAAACAAAAATAAAAATAAGCGATACTACAAAAGCCAAAGGCATTGGCACCTCGTTCACAGTATCGCAATATCAAAACAAAAAGGAAATAAATAAATATATTGTAGATCTAGGATTTCTATATAGTGGTACCTCTTTTAAAATAGAAATTAACGAAATAGGATAATATAAACAAAAAACAAAGACTATTTATATTAAACAATTAAACAAAAAACAAAGACTATTTATATTAAACAATTAAACAATGAAAATATCAGAATTTAGAAAACTAATCAGAGAAGAGGTTAGAAAAGTAATAAAAGAAGTAAAGCTTGATCCAAACGCAACTTACAAAGTAGACGTTGGAGCTAGTCGTGGAGAATTTGATCCATCTGATTTAAAAAAAGTATCTGGTGAGCCATTAATGGTAGCAAAAGCTGTAAAGAAAAAAGCTATTGCTGATAACGATGGTGATGATGAGTTTGCAATGGCATTGAAGCTTGATGAAGACACTTACTATATTATGACTGGTGAGGAATCAGTAACTATTGTAGGAAAACCAAAGTCTAAAAAATATGGAGCATTTTGGTCATTGATAGGTACAGACGATGAAGCGGCTGCTGACATGTTTGATGCTATAGAAGATGCTACTACAAATGCAAAACAAATATAAATAAACAAATATAAACAAAAATGAAAATATCAGAATTTAGAAAACTAATCCGTGAAGAGGTTAGAAAAGTAGTTAGAGAATCAAAATTAACTAACACTAGAAAACGCAAATTAAACGAATTAACTGTAAAACCAGATCCAAATGACGAAATGTCAGGATCGAGAGAATTTGATTTCGATACATTTACAAAAAAATGTCCAGTAGTACTAACTTCCGAATATGAAGGTGATTGGATGGAAGAAAATCCAAATTGGGATAAAGACTTTATTCCATTACAAAATTATTTATATGCAAAGTATGTAGATGGTACGGATTTTGGTTTAATGATTGGCATGGGTGATGACATCTTCAATGCTTTAGCAATCAGGAATCCAAAGATTTTACAAGACCCAACTGTGAAAAAATACATTAAGAAGATAATGAGCTATGGTGGTCTTGAGTTCGAAAAAGGAAGTATCTAACAATACAAAATAACCAAATAGTGATAGTATTAGGATTTAGAAAATTAATCCGTGAAGAGATTCGTAGAATCTTAAAAGAATCAAAGGAGTTTAAAAATTTTTTAAAAGCCATTGAGATGAAAAATCTAAAAAGAGGGCATCTAATACAAGATCTACGAACACTAATACCCAATGGATTTGAAGGTCACGAAAACCCTGAGTATAGTGGAAATCCTGGTCAAGTCGTTTTTTTCTTTATAGGTAAAAGCAAAATGTTACTAGCCTACAATTTTATTAAGAAGAGATACCCAGATTTTAAATATGAAGCAGTGCAATTAATAGATAAAAACGATCCTAACGGAAAACTATTTAGATTAGCTGTAGTTGATGGAGGTACTACAAAACCTGAGAATGGTTATAAAAATGTGCCAATTGTATTATCATAATATTCACACTCATTAAAAACAAATTTAAAAAAGACTTGCTTATGTGAGTCTTTTTTGTTATATTTAAGTTATGATATTAGGAACAGAAGTTATATCTTTTAGCGACAATCTCTTTCAAGTAATTAAAACTTTTCCAAACAATGAAAAGTTTCCAATTGATGAAGCAAAAGAATATTATAATTGTGATACAGTTTTAAAAAGAGAGGAAAGACTTTATTTTTGTAGAAAAATAGATGAAGCTCAAATCATAGATGACACACAAGCTGTCGAAGTTATAGAAGCTACACAAGCTACCCAAGATGAAAAAATTAATGATTAAATATATGGAAACAAACAACAACAATGACTATTGCTCATTATATGAGTTTTTAGGTCGTGCAGCAGGATCAGACTTAGGAAAGGCTGTAGCAAACTCAGCAGGAGCACGTAAAATAAAAATAAACACACAAGAAGTGTCAAACTCCAAGTATACCGGAAAAGTATTAACTTATCCAAGAACATTCTTACAAGAATACTTTCATGGTTCGCATACTTTGGATGTACTGGATTCAGATGCTTTACCTTTTTAAATTATAAAATATGAATAAATTTCAATCAACTAAACTATTTGACGGATATAGCACTTGCTTTCGTCAATGGAAAGCAGAAGATACTCATTGTAAATTTTTGCATGGTTATGCCATATCTTTTAAAGTATGGTTTGAAGGTGAGTTGGATTATAGAAACTGGGTATGGGACTTTGGTGGAATGAAGAGATCTAAAGCACAAATTAAAGGATTGTCTCCTAAAGATTATTTTACTTATCTATTAGATCATACTGTTGTTGTAGCTCAAGACGATCCTTATTTAGATAATTTTATTCAAATGGATAAGGACGGTATCATTCAACTAAGAGTAATTCCAGCAACTGGATGTGAAAAGTTTGCTGAGTATTTATATGAAGTGATTAATAAGTTTCTGTTTGAAGAAACAGATGGAAGAGTTAAAGCAGTAAGAGTAGAAGTTTATGAACACGAAAGAAACAGTGCAAGTTATGGAGAATAATTATTGGGTTACAACAACCACATTCGGAGACATTAAAATAAATTACATATATGGACTATAATAAAATACAACCTATCATTGAAGCATATACTTGCGTTCAAACTGAAGGCTCAAAAGCAGGATATCCTAACTTTTTAATTAGAACAACAGGCTGTACCCACAGATGTTATTTTGGTGAAGGAGGATGGTGTGATTCTTGGTACACAAGTATTCATCCAGAAAAAGGAACTTGGACACTAAATGCTATTAAAGAATTGTTTGAAGCTAATCCACAAATCAATCATTTAATGATATCAGGTGGTTCTCCAACCATGCATCCTAAACTAATAGATGAATTAGTCACTATGGCTAAAAATATGAGATTAATGCACGTTACAATAGAGACTGAAGGAAGCCAGTTTGTTGAAACCAATTACAAAATAGATTTAATATCGCTATCACCTAAGTTTAAAAACTCAATTCCAAAACTAGGAACTGAAACACCATTAGGAGTAGCTGTAGATGAAAAGCTTATCACACAACACAATAAGTTTAGAATGAATCATGATGCAATTAAAAACATGCTAAGCTATCATTTAGATTATCATTTCAAACCAGTTGTAGATAGAAATGATCCTGAAGTGTGGAATGAAATAGAAGAGTTTATTGCAACACATAACATACCTAAAAATAAAGTATGGGTTATGCCTGCAGGAGACACACTAGACAAACTACAACCTAATTATCCTTATGTAATGGAAGAGTGTATTAAAAGAGGATATAACTTTACTGGAAGAGCTCACATTGTAGCTTACAACGATAAACGAGGAGTATAATGCACGAACTAATACACATAATGGGCATTTGTCCAGACAACATAAGTCATTTAGATTTAATTGACTTAGCTGTTGGAAACTATCAATATATTGCGGATATTAAAATAAAAACAATCAAATCATATGTTACTGAACGCATCAGAAGTAGAACTACTACTTCAAACAAACAACAAAGGAGCTAAGGCTCAAGTAGGTTATGACCTTACTTTAAAAGAAGTTAAACAAATCAACGGTGGAATCGTTATGGCTGATAAAACCATAGTAGACGAGTACACTGAAATAATGCCAACTAAAAATGCTAATGGAAAACTTATTTACAAACTGGAACCTGGAACTTACTCTATTACATTTGAGCAGGGAGTTAAATTACCTACCAACAGAGCAGCTTTCATTAGGCATCGCTCTAGCATACTCCGCTGTGGTGGGATAATTACAAGTGGTGTATATGATCCAGGATTCACAGTGGATGAAATGGGTGGTGTGTTAATTGCAACCAAGCCTATCATTATTGAAAGAGGAGCTCGTATAGCTCAGATTATCATGTTTGAAAGTCAAGAATCACAAGCCTATGATGGTCAGTGGCAGGGAAATAAAGACATAAAATAGTGTCTTTTTAACCTTTACAGACTATTTATATAAAATGCTTTTATCTGAACTCCAGAAATACATCAGACGTGAAGTTACTCGTCATCAAATTTTAGAGAATCTAAAACAAGCTAAGGAGTACCTAAAAAATGGAAAACTTAGTGATAAAGAGTTGAAAAGTTTATTAGAAATAGATCCAACTCCACAAAAAAAGTATGTTGGATGGATGGCAAAAAAATGGATTGAAGGTGGTAAAAAAGAAATAGACGCTCAGCAATTAGAAGAATATATACCAACCTACGATAAACTTGTATCTACAAATAAGATAGATGAGAGAGATATTAACAAATTCAAATCAATCAAAGATCTTGCTGATAAAATTGAAGTAATTCAATCTACTGGTGAAGACGTGTCAGTATCTAGTCTAGAAAAAGATGCTGATGTGATCTTAGATAATGAGGATTTGCTAATAATGTCTCCTCACACACACGAAGCATCTCGTAAATTAGGATTATCTGCATTTGCACATAGAAAGTGTAAAGGAGGTAAAGACTCAGCTTGGTGTACAACTTACAAAAGTCCAGATCACTTTAATGATTACTACTACAGTAACAAAGTTACTTTTTATTATACCAAAGTGCTATCTGAAGATGTTATGGAGCAGCTACAAGAAGCTTTTCCAAAAAGATACCAAGCATTAGTTGTAATAGCTTTTGCAGTAATACCACAACGTGGTAGTGTGTTAATAGATGCATATGATGGAAAAGATAAAAGGATTACAAAAAAAGATATAGCAAAGCTTGTTGAAATTTTAGGTATTGGTGAATATTTGGTATCTAGAAAAGTAGAGGGTAGAGATAAACGAAAATTACAACTAACACTAGGTAAACTTAAAAAGAGTATTGGTAGTCCTGTTGAAACTGATGAAGAAGGACTTCCAGTTAGATCTGAATATAACTTTGATGATACAAAAATACCATTTACTTTACCTGAAAATTTAACAGTAGTAAATGGTGATTTAACCTTTGTAGACGTAACAGTTCCATTTACTTTACCTGAAAAATTAGAGGTAATAAATGGTAATTTAAGCTTAGATGGAGCTAATATTGATAGATTGCCATCAAGTCTTAGGTATGTTAAAGGTCGATTATCTATAGACGCTAATGATAGTATTAGAGATACAAGTGCAGTTCTCCCACTAAAAGAATTTCCACCAAATCTAAAGTATGTTAGAGATTTATATTTAGGTCACGTGGGTGCAATAAAATTACCAGAAAACTTTAAATGTGAGGATATAAGAATAGTATATTCTAAAATATCAGAAATACCAGCAAGTATTAAAGCTAAGGATGTAATTACGTTAACAAGTAATCCTAACATAAAAATCATACCACAAATTAAAACTAAATATTTAGATATTAATGACTGTAATGGCATTCAAAAATTACCTGAAAATCTTGATGTGGAAAAGTTGGAGTTGGAGAATTGTAAAGGTATTACCACTTTACCAAGTACTTGGAAAGTTAAAGAACTAATACTTAATAACTGCCCTAAAATCAACCAAATACCGTCAGGAAAGTATGATAGGATATATATTGAGAACTGTCCTGGTATAAAATCATTACCTAATGGACTCGAAGTTGATGAAATTGAAGGAGATACTCCAATATTACCACAAAAAGGAATCATTGGTTATGATGAGTACAGTTCCGGTGAATATGACTATGACTCTAACAGAGGTCGGTCATCATTTTGGATTCCTGACAACATGACAGAGTTAAGCTCTGAACTTATATTTAATTCATCTGTATTAGTAAAAATTGGTAGAGAATCAAAATTAAGAAACTTGCCGTATGGAGATGGTTTTAACTTAGCAATATACGGAGCTCCTTTCCTAACAAACAACTCATTTCCAAAACAAAAACAAAAAATTAATGACCTCGCCTTATACTGTCCTACAATAACACAAATACCATCCAACATATCTATTACTGAATTAACACTCGGCCAACCTAAGTATACAAGGTTAACAAGTGTACCAAAAGGACTTAAAAGGTTGGAGTTACATTATAAAAGTCTTGCTGCAATAAGTCTTTACAACCAGTTTCCAAAACTCAAAGGAATGGCTAAAAAAATAGTAGATTACAATGTTCCCGACAGTCCTGCTTTTGATAAGTATATGCACGCAGTAGCCGATTCTTTAGGAATACGTCCAGCTCTTAATTATTCTATTAGAATCCATTTTATTGACTGGGAACCAACCTTTTAATAAATTAAAAAATAAATTATTACCTTTAACATTTATAGACTATTTATAATAAACAACTAAACAATGAAAACATCTGAATTAAGAAAATTAATACGTGAAGAAGCTAGAAAAGTAATAGCTACAAACAAAAACAAATCTACTAAAGTTAATGAAGGCATCTTTGATACAATGATGAAAGCTATTTCAGCAAAAGTAAAATTAGATGGCTCAATTCTTGCAAAACCAGAAGCTAAAGCACCTATTGCAGACTTAGACAAAGCAGCAAAAGGAAAACCAGAAACCCTTACAGCTTTTACAAAAATGGCTAAACAAATGGGAGTTGATTTAGTACAAAACATGGAAAAAGTTAAAGAAGCAGTAGTATATGCTTATATAAAAAATAGATTTAAAAATTGGATAGCAGGTTCTTATACAGGAATATATGATCCAGATACTTCTGAATTTTCTTTAATACCTGCAAGCGCAGGAGCAAACGCACTAACAGCAGAATCACAAGATTCAATGCAAGTGGCATTGAAAAGAACAATTCGTGAAGCAGCTAGAAAACGCAAATTAAATGAAGAAGTTTCAGTCTCAGAACTAGAAAAAATGAAAGCTACAGTTGGGTACATTGCACATGAAGGACCAGTATATGACCTTTTAGATGAATATGATGAAATGACAGCGGAAGATGCAGTGATTATATCATTTGAAAAAGGATCTAAGAAAGTGCTTGATTATGCAAAGGATTATGGAGGAAATGCAAGTCAAATAAAGCAAATGGTAGTTAAGCTTAACAAGCTAAAAACAATGGGAACTAAGTTTGTGTTATATGGACTTGAAGCTGATCTTAACCTAGGTGCGCTCTAAAAAGCTAAACAAAAACAAATTTAAAAAAGACTTGCAAATGTAAGTCTTTTTTTGTATCTTATAGTTATGAAAAAATACATAGAAGTAAAACTAGATATTGAAGGTTTACATAATTGGATAGATTGTAATCTACCACATGTAGAATACTTAGCTCACTTACACAGACACACATTTGTGATCAACTGTAGACATGAAGTGACAGACTCAAATCGTGAAATAGAATTCATTGACTTTAAACATAAGATCAAACAATACATAGCTAAACGCTGGTATGATGCTGCTTATGGATGTTGTAACTTTGGTTCAATGTCATGTGAAATGATTGCTGAAGAACTATTAAATAGCTTTGGTCTTTGTAGATGCTCAGTATCAGAAGATGGTGAGTTTTTTGGAATAGTTGAGATTTAGTGACTATTTATAAGCATGATAAAGCTTAAAAGATTACTTAAAGAAGCAAAACAAGTTGGTACTTTGTATCACTTTACAAGTTTTGATTCACTTAAAAACATACTACAATCAAACACTATTAAAGGGTCTTGGGGAAATGAGGGCGTAAAAGGTAAGTATGTGTCAACCACTCGTGATAAAAACTTATGGAAGACCGATCCAAATCTAGGAGCAGAGGAGCTTCAAGTTGCTTTGGTGTTAGATGGAGATAAGTTAAGCAATAAATATAAAATAAGACCTTATGCTTATGAGCCCTATAGAGTTTTTGATAGGTCCGGTGCTGAAGCAGAGGAGTTAATCATGCTACCCACTGGTGTACTGCCAGATACAGATCAATATCTATTAGGCGTTAGTCTGCTCAAAAAGAACAACAGGATGCGATCATACCTTGATGAGAAAGGTATTAAAGTGTTGTAAATCTCAATTTAATTTCTTACATTTAAGTTATGATAATTACAAACAAAGTAGTACTACTATTTGGAAAAATATGTAGTGGAAAAAGTACATATGCAGACGCATTATGTTACATCACCAAAGCAAAAAGAATTACAGTATCAGATATAGTAAAAAGAGTATCAGGTAAAATCTCTCGTAGTGAATTACAAAACACAGCACACATGGATGTGGAGATCATAAAAGAGCTATGTGCAGAAATCAACAAGTATGATAAAGTAGTAATAGATGGTATTAGACAATACTCCATTGTACTAGGTTTATCAGCTGAGTATGGTTTATCTGAAATTGATATGGTATGGTTGGAAGTACCAGATGAAATTCGTAAGTATAGATTTCACGATAGAGCAATTTCTAAAGATGATATTACATTTGAAGAAGCAGATGCTCGTGATGAAAAACTAGGATTAAAAGAATTAGCAGAATCGTTAAAAAAGACTTATACTATAATAAACAACTAACAAATATATGGAAATTAAATTATTAGAAAAGAGTAATGGTAACCTTCCTCGTACGGAAGAAGAAAAACAATACATGATTGAACAAGCAGCCATTTACTATGGTCAATTCTTAAATGCTTTAGGCTTTGATTGGACAAAAGATCCACATAGTGCTAACACTCCAAAAAGAGTAGCGAAAGCTTGGATCAACGACTTAATTGCAGGATCAGTAAATCCTGAACCAGTTATTACATCCTTTCCAAATGATGAAGGGTATACAG
>Ga0181349_1001288_pt1 | contig 10769 bp, 9 predicted proteins | sample Su13VDMM110SD_FD_130106 | JGI IMG/M metagenome (GOLD analysis project Ga0181349, IMG submission 130106) | Freshwater viral communities from Lake Michigan, USA - Su13.VD.MM110.S.D | ecosystem: Environmental > Aquatic > Freshwater > Lake | place: USA: Michigan | collected 2013-07-16 | reverse complement strand
GGGCGGATAAAACTTATGAATTTGCTGTTACTCTTTCTGGGGCAGACGAACTTAAACTTCTTGATTTAACAGAAGATCTCAGGTCATTACCTAAAGCAGAAGCGCAAGCAGAGTCAAGTCGTCGTATAATGTTTGAAGAGTGGTTAGAAGCAGGCAAAGTAGACGAAGCGCTTTCCCCTGAAGCACGTGCCATACTTCAAGAGATATCAAACATCAGTAGAAATGATGCTATAGCACTTAAAGGTTTTGGATGGACAATTTCTGCAGCAGATGAACCTAGAACACTCGCACAGATACTAGAGCCTATCATGAAGGCTAGAGGAACTGAAGGCGCTGCTATTGCTATGCGATATGCCCTAGAAGGCATACAGAAAACCTGGCAGTTTGACGGTATCAGTAATATTCGCGCTCTCTATGGTGAGACTGGTGGCGTCATGATTACCAATACTCAACGCTTGGCTGCCGTAACTGGACAATTTGGAATTGCTCTATCAAAGTTAGCGGGGACTACTTCAGGCGAATTAAGCGCACTAGGACCTGCTGTAACTGAATTAGTTTCTGGCATAAAAGGTCTTGATGATAAAATTAACAGCGTTCGCGGAGAACTTGATGTTGCTACTAAAAACAAAGAAGTTATAGCCCAACGCTTAAAAGAGATTGAAATTTTTAGTAATGTGGTTAAACAAGACTTAGCGTTAAGTAAAGCAATCAGAAATGACCCTGAATACCAAGATTTAGCTAAAATTATTGATTTAGATGAAGGCATTGCCGAAAAACGTATTCTACGTGAGTGGATTCAAGAAAACGTAGGTCTAACTAAAGGATATAACGGAGACCTTAGCACTGATTTTAGCGGAGCATTTAAATTTATGCTCGGAAGAAGTTTTGCTAGAATTGCCGAAGTAGTAGCCAAAGAAACAGACCCTAACACAGTCAATAGATTCTTTGGTAGAAAACTAGATGCTAATATGGTAATAGACCTTACGTCTGCAAGCACGACAGATGATGTTTATCGTGTATTCCTGTCTTACTTAGGAAACCCTACAACAAATCCTAATGTATTCCGTTCACTTACTCTTCGTAAAGAAGTTCAAAAACTTACTGCTAACCCTGTTGCTCGTATGGTTAATCCAATATCTTTGGTTTCTGTGAGAAATGCAGAGAGGCTTGAAAAAACATTCAGTCGTTACTATGTCCGTTCAACTGTTGTTAATCTAGGAGATTTAAACCAGACTATTAATGCTGTAGAAGACTGGGTATCTTCAGCCTCGATTAGAAGTGCTCTGGGAGTACAAGCAGCAGAAGGATTTATTGATGATATATCTGCTAAACTATTTAAAAGCACAAGCGAACAAGAACGTTCTACTATTATTCAAGATGGCCTAACAGATATTGTCAAGGCCTTAACTGCAAAATATAGGTTGCCCGAAGGGGAAGTTGCAGAACTTACTAGTTTAATTAAAGTAAACAAGGTTCAAGCCGCAGCAGATAAACTCTACACTACTGGTAAATTATCTGAAAATGGCGAAGTGTTAGTTCTTAATGTAGGAAATAATCCCGTTAAACTTGATGGGGGAATACACTTCTATCAACTAGCCCAAGGAACAATATTTCTTCCAGATTCAAAATCAGTTTTAAAAGCTTTTAATAAATTAGAAAAGAATATGCTTAAGAATAGGTATAAGGCCATAAAAATTGGCGTTGAAGAAACAGGCGATATTTGGCGTACTACCCAATTAGTATTCCGTGTATCTTACATGGTACGAAACATTGCTGAAATGCAGATGCGCCAGATGTTTTCTGGCCATGCAAACATTATTTCAAACCCATTCCAATTCACTGCCATGATGCTTGCTAACGCTGGTAAGGGTGGTCCTTTGGTAAATCGTATTGCTAAGTATCAATATGACTTAGGCGGTACTCAATTCAATAACCTAGAAGCCGAAGGTGAGTTCTTAGAGGCTATTCGTGGTTATCAAACATGGGCATTTCGCCGTGCTTCGGTATCCGATTATCGCAGTGGTAAAAACTCTGAAGTATTTAAAGTCTATAAAGTAATTGGATCAGGCGATAAACAATACTTTGAAGGTCTAGCGCATACTCTTAATCGTTGGGGTAGCGATAAATTTAACCCTAAGATTGCAAAGTTAATGTTGGCTGGTGACGAAGGCGCTAAACGTAAATTCGTAGAAGACGCAATTAATGACTTTGATTCACCTAATAGCGACATGAGAAACTATGTTCTTGGCATCTATGATAATAATGATGGTTTAAAGAGTCTCTTTTTAAGAGATACTGCTATCGCAAAAGATAAATTAACAAAAGATGATTTAGATGCAGATAAAATCTTTAAGTTTTTCTTTGATGATTCGCAATCACATACTCTTGCAGGACAAATGAAAGAGATGGCGGGAACTGGACCTAAATCATACGTGCTTACAGATTTGCTTGCTGAAGGCAAAGTAACATTTGTTAACAATAAAGGCAAAACTGTAACTCTCAGTATTCCTTGGTTTGATGGACCTTTAAACTCTACTCAACTATCTGCCCTTGAAAGTGCTTTTCAAAAAGCATTAAAAAACAACTTTGACCCAACAGATTTAACTGGTTCTAGGGTTCTGTTCCAAAAGGAAAGCGTTGTAAGTGCAGGCGATAAAGCGCAGATAAATGTTCTCGTAGACTCGTTCTTTAATATTGCTGCAAGACTAGAAAGCAAGTTTAACTTTGGTCCTGAATACCAGATGGCGTATTGGGATTTTGTTGCTCGCTATGCAGACATGCTTAGTGCTGATGAATTAAAGTATGTAAGAAACCAAGCGTTAAAGAGTTTAAATCCGATTAATATGCGCGTTGGTAACAAGGTAAAAATAGTAGGAAAGAAACATCCAGTTCTCAGGATTCTTGACAGCCGATTAAAAAAAGTTAGTGCAGGCAAAGTAGAAGCTGGAACATCAAACTGGCAAGCAATACACCAGATGGCTGCTAGAGACGCATCTACTTATGTTAAAGATTTATTCTATGATGCTAACCGCCAGAAACGATGGGCTCAAGCCTCACGTTTAATATTCCCGTTTGCACAGGCTCACACTAATACACTCTATAAGTGGGGTCAACTCAGCGCTCAGAGCAGATTTATACCTGCCTATAAATTTGGTAGAGCATACAACGCGCTCACAAAAGAAGACTCTAACGTTATATATGATGTAGCAGGTATGACATATAACGATGATCAAGGCTTTATTTATCGTGAACCAGGCCAAGAAGACGCTAAGTTTAAGATTCCACTTGTTGGAAATATACTAGGAGCATATGCTGGAAGAAACTTAAAAATGTCTGATGCCATGCAGATTACAGCACCCGTGCAATCGCTTAACCTTGCTTTTGGTGCAGTCAACCCGTTAATTCCAGGATTAGGGCCTGCAGCAGCACTTGCTTTTGTATACAGCGGTAGGTCTGATGATTTTGGTTCTGCATATGACGTTATGCGCGATATTGTAACTCCATTTGGAGCACCAGATAGCGTCGAAGATATTATATTTCCAGCATGGTTTCGTAAATCAGTTTTATATAAGATGAATAATCAAGAAGCAATACAACGTAATACTAAAGATTGGGCTGCTTATTTAGCATCTACTGGAGATTACGGTGATAATCCTTTTGCTAATGATGAAATCCGAACCAAACTATTTAACGACGCTCGGGATGCCTCACAACGAATGGGCTTTGCAACTGCTCTCTTTCAGAGCATATCTCCCGCTACGCCTATTGCTGAGGTTCTAGTAAAGATTAAAGACACTGATAACAAATTAAAATTTATGACAATGACCATGCTTTTTGAGCATTGGGACAGAATCTCCAAGGATAACCCTGGTAATTATGGGGAAGCCGTACGTGAGTTTGCTGATATTTACGGCATGAATAACATTCTAGTTACTCTCGGAAAAACAACATCTGCTGTAGCTGGCACAGAAGATGCTTGGAATTGGTTAAATCAAAACCCTACTGCTGCCGATAAATACGCTAGATCTCCTGGAGATGTAGTCCCTTATTTCTTCCCTGGTGGGGCAGAATTTGCAATTAAATATTACAACTGGCAGAAAAAAACAGGCGCTCGTCGTGTTTTGTCTACTAAAGAGATATCAGATGAGGCTGAGGGTCTTATCTACTCAATGCTTAAATCTCAGATTGCTGAAGAGCAGTTGGCTAACTATTATCCAGATTTTTGGTATCGTCAAAAAATCGCACAACTTGATAAAGACTTTGGCGGTCCTCCACCTGATACGATTACGACTAATACTGCTGAAGAAAAGATAGCACGAATAGGTCTTGCTCTAGAAGACCCAGCATTTCAGAGGTCTACAGTATATACCCAAGCAGCAACTTTCTATACTGAATACCAAGAATTCCAAGAATTACTTAATTACCTCAAAGGCGCCAATTACGCTGAGATTAAAAGCAAGAGCAGTATGGCTCCAATGTTAAGAGATAAACTTGTATCTCTTGCAGAAATCCTTATGACAGAAAACCCAGCGTTTGCTCGTATGTATTACGGGGTATTCGCTGGACAATTGGAAGGTTAGTATAAGTGCCACATCAACCAGGCCATAAAGCGTACATGCCAGCAACTACTTATTCGACTGCTCAAATGGGCGTTGCTACCCCAGGCGGCTCAATTGGTAACAACCGTTATCTAAACGAACAAGACCCGTATATCAAATTTCTATATGCACCAGAAGACAGTACAGCAGCAGTACTTTTTCAAGACTTATTTCGTGGTTTAGTAGACTCTGCTCCTCCTGCAGGTAGCAATTCTAGGAACATGTGGGAGTACGTTCAAGGCACAATGCGTAAGATTGGTCTATCCTCGGCTAAGACAACCCCAGGAATACCTACCGTTGAAGACATAACGGCCTTTAGAAGCGTTGTTAGGGCTGCCGTAGCAACCAATGCCACAGATCCAATTGCGTGGCTCCAAGCGGCTGCTGCGGGTTATAGCGGTGATAAAGCCAAAGTATTTGACACCACCCCTAAGTTTACCCGTCAAATCCAAAAGGCGCTTCAGTTCAAGGATTTTGGTGACGCCAAGACCGCTCTAGTCGATGATTACTTTGCAACATTTGGCTTTGCACCTGATGAAGCCCTGATTTCCAAACTTCAAGAAAGCTGGAATGCAGAAACAACAAAACAAACCAAACCTGGTGTAACCGAAGGTAAGACTAGTTTTGAACAAAAATTTACAAATACACCCGTATATACAAAGAAGCCAGTCTTAACTAAATCTGGCAAGCCTAAGAAAGATGCTGATGGAAAGATTATCTATCAACAAAAAGTAGATGCAAAAGGCAACCCAGTATTTAAACCTTTATTAAACAAGGTGACAGGCCAACCAGAATACACAACCGTAGGTAAATACACTACTTCAACAGCAGCCGAAGGTTTTACCACTGAGGAACAAAAAGAGTTCCTGACCAGTTTTATTGCTGGTAATTTTCCAAGGGATAAGTTTAATGCCGAGAACATTGGTGGCGCAGTCAAGGCTAGTTATGATTTTCTAATTCAAACTGCTAAAGCAAATCGTATAAAGCCAAAGTCGTTTGACGAACTTAGTGATTTCGTCCTAAAGATTATTGGCGAAGACGATGAAGCAGCAAGAACCGAACTGTTCCGTCAGTATGGAGCCGATATTCGCAAGCAGGCCTCTGTCAACTACATGAGCCTTAAAGAAGACCTTGATGAAGGTATCAACGCTGAGACAACCATCGAAGAGTTGACGGAAGAATTAACCAATACTTTTGAGCAGACAATATATGACGATGACCCTATTATGATTCAAATGCTTAACTTCAAAGATGATAAAGGTGTCTATCGCAAGCCTAATGCTTTAGAAAGAAAACAATTGATGGATGCAGACCCTCGTATGGATAGCACTTCAGGAAGATTAAACCAAGCCGTTGACACGGCTCAATCGTTGAGAAGTAAATTACAGTTGAGAAAAGCGGTGACTGACTAATGGCTAAACCCTTAACTCAAAAACAACTTGAGGCAATGCTTGAAAAATCAAAAGCAGCATTAGAAGATACTAAAAAAACATTAGCATCAGTCGAAGAAACACAATTTACTGAGACAAGAAAAGCGCCCCAAGTTCAGACTCCATCGCGTCTTGCTGCTACCGAAGGTGGCGCTATTGGTGCTGCCTCAATTAGGTCTCAACAAATTGTTGCAGATGCAGCCGCTGCCGCAGCCCCTTTAGGTGACCCATATTTTATGCGAGATGCTAAGACTAAACTTAGCCCTGCTCAGGTAGATGCAAAGGCAGTATTAGCAGAACTGGCTGGCGATACTGGTGGTAAGTTAATAACAGGAACAGGTACCGCTGGATATATAGTTCCAAAACCAGCTGATTACGAAGACGACAATTTCTTCTATCGTTATGTATGGAGCGGCTCTTCTTCAACAACAAACACAGGCTCATGGAGAGTTCTCAAGACACCTAAAATTAAAACTATCTTTAACGGTGGTGGCGGTGGTGGTGGTGGTGGTGGTAACTTTAACGGTAATCCTATTGTTCCTAATAGTCCTATAACCACAAATCTTAGTGTCCTTAAAGCCCTACTTCGTAGTTTGGGATTTGGTTCTGCCCTTATTGATTCATCTGCTGACTTTTTAAATAAACTTTTAAAAGACGGTTTAGACTATGACAATGCCGTTGATATATTTTTAGAATCCAAAGAATACACGTTTAAAGATGGAAACAAAACCCAAAGTCCTTTTTACACCGCTTATGGATTCTTTAACGAAGGCCTTGTGAGACCTAAATCTGCTGCAGAACTCTACAATTCAGTCGAAGGATACAGGGCAACCAAAGACAAATATCAATTAAACGAAAAATATATTTCTAATGACTCAATAAAGAAATACTTGAAGAACAACGTTTCAGTTGACGAACTTGACGAACGCGCTAACGCTGCTAGGCTCAGGTCAATCAATGCTGACCCAGTTTATACAGATGCCTTGATGAAACTAGGATTTATCAAAACCGCTACAGACCTTACGGATTTCTTCTTGAATCCAGAAATCGGCAAAGAAGCACTAGAGCAAAATCGTGGCACAGCAGCCTTCTCTGCTGAGGCTATTCGACGTGCTCAACAAGGCGTGGAATTCAGTAAGGCAAGATTCGAAAGTCTTTCAGCAGGTCTCGTTAGCCAAGGAATGACAGAGGCTGGAATAACCGAAACAGCCGAAAAAGGATTTGCAAACATTGCCTCAGACTTGAGGCCTCTACAAGGCCTATCAAACGTTTACGGATCACAAATTCAAAAAGCTAGATTCGGAAGCGTTCAAGAAGAACTTGAGCAAGAAGAATTTAAAGGCTTACTATCACAACGCCGTAAAGAGACCACTGAACTTGAAAAACGTTCTTTCCAAGGTTCTTCCGGTGCGAGTGGATACGCACTCAAAAAGAAAACAGCAGGCATAATCTAGAATCCTGACGTGGATACACCAGCCCCACGCAGAGTATAAGTCTGGCAGTACAAGCCAATATGAGTCCCCCAATTCATATTGAGGTGTGCGATAACTACTAACGATGGGAGAGGTTGCTATGAGCAACAATCGCGATAACTACTGGGAAGACGAAGAAGAAGACGAGGATGTACAAGCCGACTTCGGAATCGCCGATACTGATCTCGTAAAAAAACTGCGTAAAGCCTTAAAGGTGGAGCAGAAGCGAGCTAAAGAACTTGAATCAACTCTAGGTGAGTTGAGTAAGTCCCAAAGAGAACGCGTACTTAAGGATGTTCTTACATCCAAGGGTGTCAACATGAAAGTCGCTAAATTCATACCTACAGACATAGACGCTTCTGAAGAAGCAATTAACACATGGCTAGAGCAGAATGGTGATGTTTTTGGATTTGAAATCCAGAAAGAAACTCCGATTACTCAGCGTGATGTCGCAAGTCTGCGTCAGATGGATTCAGTAACTCAAAATGCTATGGCACCCGAGAGAGCAGATGAATACGCAATGAAAATTGAAAACGCCGAAAACGCCGAAGATTTAATTGCTTTTCTACGCTCTAACTAATATCCGTTCATAGTCTAGGAGACTAATAAAATGGCTAACGCCTTTATATCAACAGGTGCTTCCTCTCTTGGAGGTACCTCTGGTAGTGCAGGTCTAGTTCAGAAGGCGTATGATCGCCTTGTTGAATTTGCTCTCCGCTCAGAACCTCTAATTCGTTCTGTCGCAGATAAGCGCCCTGTTCGCCAAACACAACCAGGTTCAAGCGTAGTGCTACAACGCTACGTTGACCTAACCGCTGTAACTTCAACTCTAACTGAAACAGTAGACCCAGATGCAGTTGCAATGGATACACCTACACCTATCACCATTACTCTTAACGAGTATGGTAATGCAGTTCTTGTTACCCGTGCGTTGGAGCTATTCAGCCTTGCTGATGTAGACCCAGCCATTGCTAACATCATTGCTTTCAACCTTGCTGATTCTATCGATAAGGTTGCAATGACTGAACTTCGTGGCGGAACTAACGTAATCTACGGTGGAAGCCAGACAGCAACATCAGGACTTGGTGCTGCCGATGGACTAACTTCTGCAAAGATTCGTAAGACTGTTGCGAAACTACGTGCAGCAAATGCTAAGGCTCGCAAGGGCAACCTATACTGGATTGGTCTACATCCAGAGGTATCACACGACCTTCGTGCCGAAACAGGCGCAGGCGGGTGGCGTTTGCCACATGAGTACGACTCAAATGACAACATTTGGGCAGGTGAGATTGGAGCCTACGAAGGTGCATACTACGTAGAAACCAACCGTATGTTCAGCGCTAAAGACGGCGCAGACCAGACAGCACTAGCAACTGCATCAGCAGTTAGCGGTGTTTCGGGTGCGTTCACCATTGTAGCAGCAAATGCTGCTTTCGGTGGTCGTGCTGAAGTCGGAGATAAGATCTCTGGTACAAACGTAGGTTCATCTGCTAAAATCACAGCAATTTCCGTAGGTGCAACAAACACTACATTCACAGTAGATGTTGCTAACTCCGGAACTGTTGGAACAAATACTCTTACAGTAACACCAGTAACCCGTGTATTCCGCACAATTGCTTGCGGACAACAGGCGTTTGCTGAGGCAGTTGCTGAAGAGCCACATGTAGTAGTCGGACCAGTAACTGACAAGTTAATGCGTCACCGCCCAATGGGTTGGTACGGCGTACTTGGCTTTAAACGTTACCGTGAAGAGGCGCTATATCGCCTTGAGACAGGTTCATCAATCGCTGCTCTGTAGTTGATTGACTCTGCAGGGTAGGCATATTAGAACAGCCTACCCTTCGGGGTGAGTCCATTAGGAGGACAAATGTCAGATTATAATTTTACTACACCTATAGTCCGAGAAGGACCTGCAGGTAATAGTAGATTATTTTACTTTTACAAATTAGATAGAGGTATTACCATAGTCAAATCTGGTAATACTTATTCACAGATCAGATACTCTGTTGACTCCGATTTGAATGGTTACGCTGCTGTCTATCGCGGTGGTTACAATCATACCGTAGACACTGCTACTAGGGCAGCACTAATCGCAGGTGGGGTCGGAGTAACAGCGGATAATTTTACAGCGCTATGAAACATTGGGAACATCATCCAGAGCCAGTGGAGGGATGCTTTGGTTGCAAAGCATTAACCTTGGAGATGAATGCTGGAGACGCGACTCGCGACATTTCTGATAAGAAATGGACTGCTGAATTACGAGCATACAAAGATGCTAGAGCGCAAGGCATACAACCTAACAGCACACATATGCCTGACATTAGAAGGGCTCATGAAGCATCCGAGATTTTGGGTAGACCTTACAACGGGGACACTATGCCAAAAGCACACAAGATAACCAAAAAGACAGTCGAAGTAATGAAAGAAATAGGAGCATAAATGGCACATAAACTTACAGCGCAACAGAAAGCTGAACGCGGTCGTACTAAAGAACGTAGAATTGCTAAGATGGACCCTATCTCTAGGTCTACTGTTAGAGGTAAAGGCAGTGTTCCTGTCCCAAGCAAAAACAAAAAACCTGGAAGATATTTAGAGTAATGTCATCGGGACAATTTAAACCACATCGCGGTTTTAACTCCGTGCAGATTAAAGACGGATACGTAGTGCGGTTAAACAAAAATGGGAAAGTAAGAACAGTATTAGGAAAGTATGGAGAGTATGGCAGATCCAAGGCTTAAGAGGGCAGGCGTATCTGGGTTTAATAAACCTAAACGAACTCCTAGTCATCCAAAGAAGTCACACGTTGTTGTGGCTAAAGAGGGTAGTCAAGTAAGAACAATTAGATTTGGTGAACAAGGTGCATCTACTGCAGGTAAACCAAAGGCGGGAGAGTCTCGTCGTATCACGATGAAACGCAAGAGCTTTAAGGCTCGTCATGGTCGGAACATCGCTAAAGGAAAAATGAGTGCCGCATATTGGGCAGATAAGGTAAAATGGTAATGGCAAAAAAATATCAATCAATGGATGATGCTTACAATAAAGAAAAGAAGCATCAAAGTTCACATGCTGGTGGAAAGAAAGTATCAAATCTAACCATAGCAAAAATTAAAGGTATGGGAATGTCTGCGGCTCTTAAAAAAGCTGGAACATCTAGTAATAAAGAGTTTGTAACAGGTGTAAGCCGTATGTACGGAGCAAGACGTGTTGCTGCTGCTAAGGGTAAGGCTTCAGATAGTCGTATTCAAAAGCCAAGTCTTAGCAAAACACCT
>Ga0181349_1001286_pt1 | contig 10777 bp, 9 predicted proteins | sample Su13VDMM110SD_FD_130106 | JGI IMG/M metagenome (GOLD analysis project Ga0181349, IMG submission 130106) | Freshwater viral communities from Lake Michigan, USA - Su13.VD.MM110.S.D | ecosystem: Environmental > Aquatic > Freshwater > Lake | place: USA: Michigan | collected 2013-07-16 | reverse complement strand
ATGCGTCCCATACATCAACCTCGAGCTCATCACGCTTCGAAGGACGGTGGGCACAACGGCCCCCTCGTTGACGCTGATCGGGTTCCTGAATCCGCCTGCCTTGGGCTCCGCTGACTCATCCATGCTGGGCGCTCAGGCCGAGCGGGTCAGGAGCGAGGTTCTGGATCTAGGAGAAGGAATTCGAAGCGGTATCGAGCTCTTCACCGTCCCCCAGACCCTTGTGAACATGGGAATGACAGGCCCGGAGTTCGTTCCTGTGATCGATCGGTTTCGTCCGCTCGCGTCCCTTGGAAACCTGAGCCTTTCCACAAAGCTCCACGGTGGCACACTCTCATTTACGACAGGCCGACTCGAACTCACGATTCACGCTCGTTAAAGGCTTCGTGACCTTGCATCCTTCGTAAAACCGGATCTCTACGGAACAACGTTCCTCGATATCACATACGGGTGGTCGCATCCGGAGGGTGGGATCAGCTCTCCGAACTCGTACGGAAAGTTTCTCGACGCGCTCAAGACTCAGACAAGATACCGGATATCAAACTCGACCTACACCTTCGAGGAGGGTGGATCGGTCAAGGTCACTCTATCGATACAGAGCGTGGGCAGCATCGATCTCCTCCACCTCGGTCCGAGGAACGCTTCCTCGGCGCTGCGTTCGGTCGAGTTACTCTGCAAGGCACTGAATGAGAGGCTCGCTGAGCTGCGACTCAACGGAACCGCCCCCCCTCCCTCGTTGGCGCAGTACGATATCCTTGACACGATCAAAGACCCAACGTCCCTCCTTCGCGTCGCCGGTGACAAGGACGAGATTAGAAATCTTGCGAAGCTCATCTCAAATGGGACAACAGACGCTGTGATCAAGAAGAATTTGAGCGCGCTTCTTGGAAGTATCAACTCAAAATCCACGGAGGCCGGCGGCGACGCCGGGGCTCTCAGAGCTAGTCTCTCGGCGGGATACGACAAAATTCTGGCTTCGATACCCAACTTTAACGACGATGCACTTTCAGATCAATTTATTAGCGATGCGCCCAGGGTCAGCGCTCTGGGCGACAACACGGTTGTTGCCTCAGGTGCAAGTAAGGAATCACCCGGGACCGAGATCAAGGGCGATGGGACGGCAGACTTTGGCGTTGCTGGCGATGCTGCCTTCGCAAACATGGACAAGTACGTCTCGTTCGGTTCCGTGTTCATGAGGATGGTGGCGGATCCGATAAGGGCCTCAGGACAGTACGACGAGGTACAGGTAATCTTCTACCCTTTCAACAAGTACGCCGGTGCAGTGCATGATCTACCCATCAGCTGCTTTCCGATGGAGCGAGGTCGTTTTGAGGAAGCCATCAGGAAAGCAGCAAAGGAGACACCTGAGCTCTCATGTCGTGCGATAATTCGATTAATGAAGGATCGATTCATCGGTTTCACTCCGGCAAGAGCGTACCTCATGGCTGGCTTCTACAATCAGAGCTTGGCAAACGATGGGACCGCTGAGACCGAGGACATAAACCAGCAAGTGCTCGTCGGCACCGCTGAGAAGATCAAAGGCACGGTGAACTTCCAGCTGACACTCGAGCAGCGTCTTGCCAAGGTTGGAATCCCAGAGATGACGATGAAGATGCCGCAGGTCGAGGTTGCCGTGGACGCTTCAAAGATGCTTGACACCAACGGGAAACCGATCACCGACGGTCGTGGGAACACCAAGACAATCCTAAAGATGCATGTGTACGATGCTGCGATGGATCCTCACGGAACTTTCACTGAGATTATGAACTCCGTGAAAGAAAATGAGCTGGGCATGATCCAGGTTCCTGTCGCTGATTTCAACGCGGCGAGGAAGGCCGATCTTTCCGTAACCGACGCCAAAGAAAAAAGCAATGTAGCCGCTTTCATCCGGGCAGGGCTCGGGACTGGGGTGCTCGAGGCCATCACGATTAAAACACAGCAGCCCGTCGCTGGAAATCCCAGCCTCGACGAGCTGGTGGCCGCGGTCGAGGCTGGGACGGTGTTCCTCCGGGTGGCAGGTTCATTCGAGGAGGTCAAGCGCCTCGTTTCAACAGGAATGCCCACGCTCACCTACGGATCATCGACCTCCGCGATCACAAACGCGACCCTCACGACAGGTGGCGGGGCTGGTCTCGCCAATGTGATGCTCCAGCGCGCCTTCACATCCCCCGGTGAGGTGTCTGCCGAGAACCTCAACACAGGTGTTCCGATGCAGATCCTGCCTGCTCAGCTGAGCATCAGCACGATGGGATGCCCGCTCTTCAATCCGATGCAGCGTTTCTTCATCGACTTCGGGACCGGAACCTCACTCGACTCGGTCTACTTTGTCACCGCCGTCGACACAACGATCGGTAAGGACGGGTACAAGACCGACCTGAAAATGTCATACGGCCAGGGCTTCGCAACCTACGTGAGCATCAACAAGCAGCTCGCGATGATGACCACAAACTTCGAGGCGGCGACGCCAGGGGCGGCGACCGAGTCCCCTGTCGAGCCCGCCGCGGTCGAGCCGCCCCCGCCCGAGACTGACTCGGACCTCCGCGCCCGCCTGACGAACGAGCTCGTCGGACTCTACGCGGAAAAGGACAAGCTCACCGCCGCAGGGCGTTTCAGGGCCGTGTCAATCGAATCGTTCCTCAAAGCAAAGGTAATTGCCGTCGGCAAGCAGGAGGAGGAAACTGTGAAGAAGAAGGCGGCAGCAGCAACCCCGGCGCAGGTCCAGGCGGCGATCGCCAAGGCCACGGCCAAGGTTGAAGAGGAGAGGGTTCAGCTCGCCGAGGCGACACAAGCCCTCCGCACCGCCGCGGGAAACGCTACCAAGTTAGCCGAGTTCACCACCGCCAACAAGGAATTCACCGACGCGGTCATGGCCCTCAACAATCTCGGTTTAGCACCGTAGACGCCTCCTTAAATCTTTCTGAACGCTTGCTGAAAATTTCTCTCCGCCCGTGTATCATTGGTCATGATCTCGATCTCCGCGCAAGCGCTGGGTTCCCCCCGCAGCCTGTCTCTCGAAGATGACAAGGTGGGCTGGACTGAGACAACAGAGGACGGGTGGGTGATAGGCGATCGACGGGCTCCAATGTCCGTCGATGCACTGTTCGAGACCCTCGCCAAAAATCCTCCGCCCGCAATTCCCGAGGAGTACACGAGATCGATGGAGGACATCGCCCGGGGCCCGATTCCCTGGCCGCTTGTCATCCCACAGCACATTCTTGGTGAGCACCTTCGCTCGATCAGCTCTGATGTTGAGGATGCCCTTGACAGCCTGGGGGGCTACTCGGGTGTGCTCCCGCGCTCGCGACGGGTCCTCTCGGCACTTCAACCCTGCCGGATCGACCTTGCCACGCTTCGTGTTGAGCAGGGGCGATCGACGTCCCACGCCCTTGACTCATTTGAGCCCGGGCCCGACTCGATGTGCCCGGTCCCGATCTACTCTCACGCGACCGCGACAGGCCGTCTCACGGTAAAGGAGGGTCCCAGGATCCTCACCCTGCAGAAGGAGCATCGACGGATCCTGGCGAGCAGGTTCGGCGGTGGGCGCGTGATGCAGATCGACTTTGTGTCTCTCGAGCCCCGGGTCCTACGTCTCCTTCACGCCGGTGTTGCCCCTACCGACATCTACTCCGATGTCTCAGAACGCATCGGGGGGGCCGTGGGACGCAGGCAGGTGAAGCTTGCCACGTTGAAGCTCCTGTACGGATCCTCGCGAGCCGGAATCTCAGAGGAGATCGGAAATGTTGGCTCAGCGGTCCTCAAGCAGATTGAGGAGTACTTCGGTCTGCCAGCCCTTCGCGCGCGGCTCAACTCGGAGCTGGGACGCTCGGGATCGATCAGGAGTCACTGGGCCCGCCCACTTCCAGAAGCGACGGAGAGTCACCTGCTCGTCTCCCATTTCACCCAATCGACAGCGGTCGACATCGCGCTGGGCGGCTTCGGTGATCTTCTGGAGGACATCTCCTCCGAGGATCTCGATGTCGTTCCATGCTTCGTCCTTCATGACGCTCTTATCGTTGATGTTCATCCGGATTCGGAGCCCCGTCTGGGCGCGATCGTTGATCGTGGGATAGAGGTTTCAGGGATCGGCAATTTTGGAATTTCTCTCTCTCCAGCATACATAGAGATGGAAGCTCCATGACACCAATAAGACAGAAGATGCTCGAAAAACTCGGAAATCAATTTGGAAGCAAACCTCCGCGCTGGACGTCGTCTGGTCTTGGGCTCGCGGATCGTGATCCCGGAGCAATCTGCGCCGGGCTTGGCCTCAATGCTTTCCAGGGCGCGGGCGATGATTGGCTCGTGGACCTCACCCGCCTCCTGTCAATCGTAACGCAGTCCAAGATACTGTATGGGCTCTACAGCCAGCCGACCCCAAAGGGCAATAGGACAGGCCTCTCTCTCACGGTGGGCCGTGATCTGGTGTCCTTCAACAGCGGAGCAGTCACAATGAGGATGATTAAGTCGACCTTATGGGCTGCGGAGCAGATGGGAAAGATCGCGATGCCCGCGCGGCTCGCGGTTGCGATAAGCTCAGACGGAGCACTTGTCACGATTCGTATCGAGTAGCTTGTAAAGAGAGCATTCACCATGTAAGATCCTGTCATGATGAACGAACGTGAACTTACTGACATCTGGACCGCATACACAAAGCTCACCGATAAGATCACCGGTCATGGTGACGGGATCGCTCAGATGCTCGAGGGGCTCGGCGATCGAATCCTGATGTGCCCCGCCGAGCCCCGCAACGATAGCCCAGGTTGCGAACCGGGCGGTCTCATCCGGCAAGCCATCACCGTGGCAAAGGGCATGAAGCGTGTCAACGATACTTTCGAGATGGGGGCCACGACCGAGTCAATTCTTGTTGTTGGGCTCCTTCATGAGATCGGCAAGGTAGGTAATCTCGATGAGCCCTACTTCGTTCCTGAGGAGGAGAACTGGCGCCGAGAGAAGCTTGGAGCTTTCTACAAGCCGAACGAACGACTTGGGCGAACGACCATCCCAGAGCGATCTCTTTTTCTGCTCCAGCACTTTGGTGTGAAGCTCACCGAGGAGGAGTTCATGGCAATCCGCGGACCGAGCCGCCAGCCTGACTGGGTCGAGAGCCGCCTTGCTCCCACCGCTGAGCCGACCCTCACGATTCTCCTTCGGTCTGCACGAGATATTCTCGTAAGAAAGGTCGGGAGCGAATAATTAAAGGTATGGAAGCACTGGATAGAAAAGCCCTTCGTCTGATGATCATAGAAGCACTCGCTGAGATGAAACGTTGCCCCGGCTGCGGTGGCATGTACGAGATGGGATCTGGTCACGATTGCGACGAGGGCGACTCCGACCCCGCCCGTGAGGATGAGCTCGATGAGTTCTCTGGAGCTGGGGCGGTCGCTGGATACACATTGCCACTCGGTATGCGTCCTCCTGGCCCTCGCCGTGGGAGCATCTTGAGCACTGCGCATCGCAGCTTCGGCGGTCTACCAAAACAGCGCAAGAAGCGCTGAAAAAGCTAAAATAACATCTTACAATCTCCCTATGTTCTGGCTCGAAAGGCGGGACATCGGGTAACTCCGGAGAGGGGAAGCGAAAGCCAAAACTCTCCGTCTCATGACAACAAACAATCAAGGAAACATAAAATATCATGGCAATCGATCTAGACGCGATCCGTCGCAAGCTTGGTGAGCTCTCCGGTAAGAACAACAAGCGCGACCAGCAGTGGAAGCCCGAGGAGGGCAAGGAATACACGGTTCGCCTCATTGCATTCCAGAACAATGATGGTCAGCCCTTCAAGGATCGTCACTACTACTACAACGTCGGCACGAATCCTGGCATTCTCTCTCCGTTCCAGTTCGGAAAGCCTGATCCGATCAAGGAGCTTCGAGGGAAGCTCTATGATGAAGGCAGCGACACAAGCCGCGAGCTTGCCAAGAAGGTTGCTCCGAAGATGCGAACCTTCGCGCCGGTGATCGTGCGTGGTGAGGAGGACAAGGGCGTTCGAATCTGGGCATTTGGCAAGATGGTTTACCAGGACATCCTGAATCTCATGCTTGATGAGGATTACGGCGACATCACCGATCCGCTCGAGGGCCGCGACATTCGTGTTTCGGTCTCGAAGCTGCCGGGTAAGCAGTTTGCCGATACCAAGATCTCCCCCCGCGCGAAGGTTGAGCCCCTCAGCCGCGATTCTGCGACTGCGAAGAAGTGGATCGATTCGATCCCCGAGGTCGATGAAATTTCCAACCTGAAGTCGTACGAGGAAATTCAGAAGCTTGTGAACGATTGGATCAACGGCGGCGCGACGGGCGACACTGGGACGACGCGCGGTGGCAGCGGCTACACCCAGAAGGTCGAAGCGAAGTCCGACAAGCTCGCGGCGTTTGACAACGAGGATGACGCGAAGCCAATCAAGAAGTCTAGCGGTGGCCCGAAGGCTGCAGCTCGTGATCTCGATGATGCATTCGCAGATCTTGAGGATGCTGGATTCTGATCCTGTAGTCTGGTAATAAGGGGCAGGGAAGTTGAATAAGCTTCCCTGCCCTTTGCACTTTTGATCATCTCAATTTAGAATACAAAGGGAGTAAAAATGGCAAAGAAGGACACAACGGCAGCAAAAACCGCTGCCGATGATTTTACCAGTGATCTCATCTCGTCTCTCAACAAGGAGCACGGCTCGCGGATCGCGTATAACCTGTCAGTTGACACATCACCAGCCCATGTGAAGCGCTGGATCTCCAGCGGGTCCAGGCAGATCGATCTCATCGTTGCCAACAAGGCAAATGGTGGGCTTCCGGAGGGTCGTATTGTTGAGATTTTTGGTCCACCATCAATCGGAAAGAGTCACATTGCAACCCAGATCGCTCGCAGCACGCAGCAGATGGGTGGTATCGCGGTCTACATGGACACCGAGAACGGCACCTCGGTTGAGAACCTCGCGGCGCTGGGTGTTGATGTCAGCAAGCGCTTTGTCTACGTCGATACCCACTGCACGGAGGAGGTGCTTGACATTGCTGAGAAGACGATCCTAAGGGCGAAGGCAATGGCAAAGGATGTTCCAATCACAATCATCTGGGACTCAGTGGCAGCGTCGTCCCCGAAGGCTGAGCTCGAGGGTGCCTATGACAAGGAAACCATTGGTCTCCAGGCCCGCGCAATCTCGAAGGGAATGCGAAAGATCACCGGGGTCATTGGGGACCAGAACGTCCTTTTCGTTATCCTCAACCAGATCCGCACGAAGATCGGTGTGATGCACGGTGATCCGACAACGACGCCCGGTGGGATGGCAATTCCTTTCCATGCCTCGGTTCGAATCAAGCTCGGTGCGGGCTCCCACATCGAGAACAAGCAGGGTGAGGCGATAGGCATCAACGTCTGGGCAAAGACAATCAAGAATAAGGTCGCCCCTCCGTTCCGCAAGGTTCAATTCCGGATCATTTTCGGCAAGGGCATCGAGGAGCACGAGGAGGTCTTTGACGTCCTTCGAGAGCACGGTCCTGACATGATCAACAACCACCAGGTGGCGGTCGAGGGCACGAGCTCCTGGAAGACGATGAAGGTGACAAACGAGAAGAACGAAAATATCATCGAGAAGAAGTTCTACAAGGCTGATTTCGGTGACATGTGGAAGGATCCCCAGTACAAGCCCTGGATCGATGGATTGCTTGAGAAGGCACTCATTCGCACCGCGGTGAGCACACGCGACATTGACATCGATCCTGAATCATACGAGGAGATGCGAGCTCTTCGTGACCAGATGATCGGCTCTGACATCGATCCGGAGGCATAATGCTCGGAGGAAGACCCACCGTCCTGGTGGACGGGCTCAATTTTTTTACGCGCCATTTCTGCGCAAATCCCACTTTAGGGGCGAATGGGCAGGCTGTCGGTGGGATTGTGGGCTTCCTCAATGAGCTTGGTCAGAAATGTGAGTTTCTGAGCCCAAGACGGGTCATCGTTGTCTGGGAGGGCGGTGGTTCTCCCAGACGTCGTGCACTCTTCGCAGAGTACAAGATGAAAAGAAAGCCCCAGAAGCTCAACAGGTACTATGAGGGTGACATTCCTGATACGATCGGCAACAGGAACTGGCAGGTTGCGACCCTCGTTCAGATCATGAAGCTGCTGCCCGTCCAGCAGAGCTACGTAACTGACTGCGAGGCCGACGACGTCATCGCTTACGTCGCCCGCTACCGACTGAAGGAGGATCCGTGCGTCATCATGTCCTCCGACAAGGACTACTACCAGCTTCTCGATGATCGTGTCAGGATCTGGAGCCCAACCTCGAAGTCTTTTGTGAATGAGCCTGATGTTCTGACCCGTTTCGGATGCACGGCGAAGAATTTCGTCTCGACCCGCTGCTTTGTCGGTGACGGGTCGGACGGGATTCCAGGGATTGACGGCGCTGGCTGGAAAACCATGGCCAAGAGGTTCCCGGAGGTCGCTGGAGGGGCTTCGCTAGGCCCGGATGATATAGTCAGCCTTGCGGAGTCAAGGGTCACCCAGAAGGGCCCGCAGCTGTTCCGGAGCGTTGTTGCTGGAGCGGCTGAAGCTCGTCTTAACTGGCAGCTGATGCATCTCGATGTCTCGTCCCTCTCGGGAAATCAGGTTGGAAAAATCGATTCTGGGCTCGAATCATTTAGACCCGAGGCCAATAAGATGGATTACCTCCGCTGCATCGTCAAGTCTGGTATTAACAATTTCGATCGCGAGCGAGTTTTCTTTCAACTGACAAGTCATCTTCTCCATACCTAAGGAAGCCTATGAATTCGAACGAGATCAACGCCGGTGAAGCTCTGTTCCGCCAATACGGAAAAGTGTTCCAAGAAAAAATTTTCCAAGGGCTGCTGACCGATCGCATCTGGGCAGCCCAGATGGTCGAGGTCATGAAGCCTGACTACTTCGATCTGAAGTATCTCGCGTTCCTCACCGATCGGTACTTCAAGCATTTCGAGAAGTACAAGTGCTTTCCGACAATGCAGCTTCTCGTGTCGATCATCAAGGAGGATCTAACAAGCGGCCCCGACGCGATCCTTAAGGATCAGATCATCGACTTCCTACACCGGATGCGAGCAAACCCAGATCCCGGCGACCTCGGCTACACGAAGGAGAAGTCCCTTGACTTCTGCAAGAGACAGGCTTTCCGTGAGGCTCTCGAGAAGGCGGTTGAGATGGTCGCCACGGACAAGTTCGAGTCCGTTGTTGACCTTATGAAGAAGGCCGTGTCGGTTGGTCTGGCAAACACGACCGGCCACGATTTCTTTGAGGACGCCGAGGCTCGTTTTGTCAAGATCAATAGAAATCCTTGCCCGACGGGCCTCGAGGTCCTTGATGGAAAGGACATCCTTCGTGGTGGTCTTGGGCGTGGAGAGCTCGGGGTCGTTGTGGCACCGACGGGCGTCGGAAAGTCTCACTGGCTCACAGCGATGGGGGCGCACGCGCTGCGGGTAGGTAAGAACGTCGTACATTACACGTTCGAGCTTACTGAGACGTCGGTCGGCCTTCGTTACGACTCGAACCTCTGCGGTGTTCCCTCGAATGATGTTCCTGACATGAAGGATGAAATTCTAAAGAGCTACGAGACGATGGATCTTGGACGACTGATAATCAAGGAATACCCAACGGGCGCAGCAACTGTCCAGATGCTCAGAAATCATATCGAAAAGCTGAGCCTGAAGGGTTTCGTCCCGAATCTCATCATCATCGACTACGCTGACATCATGCGCTCTTCCAGAACGTTCGATTCCCTTCGTCACGAGCTGAAGCTTGTCTATGAAGAGCTCAGAAACCTTGCGATGGAGCTCAATCTTCCAATCTGGACAGCGTCACAATCAAATCGTGAAGGATCAAACGCAGAGGTTGTTGGTCTGGAGAATATGAGTGAGGCGTATGGTAAGGCAATGGTCGCTGACGTTGTGATATCACTGTCAAGAAAGCCGTCAGAAAAAGCCGATGGCTCAGGTCGTCTTTTCGTGGCAAAGAATCGAGCTGGTCGAGATGGAATTCTTTTTCCTATTCACATCGATACGTCCCAATCTAGGATTAAGATTCTTGATGAGAGCAGCTTGACTCTTCGAGAGTCGATGACACAAGACGATAGTGATGCGAAGAAGCTTCTTAGAAAGAAGTGGCTCGAAGTTACCGGAAACAAATAAGGAACATGATGACTTACAGCAATGATGAGGTGCTACGCAGGACAAGCGAGTATTTCAGCGGAGACGAACTAGCACCCGACGTATTTCTAAAATATGCTCTTCACGACAGTGAGGGTGCTCTTCTGGAGGCTGATCCTGACCAGATGCATCGTAGACTTGCGGCGGAATTCGCTAGAATCGAGTCCAAGTACCCGAACCCAATGAGCTCAGATCAGATTTACGAGCTTTTCAAGAACTTTGGTGATGTTGTCCCGCAGGGATCACCGATGTCAGGCATTGGGAATCCGTATCAGCTGCAGTCACTTTCCAACTGCTTCGTGGTCGACAAGCCACACGACAGCTATGCTGGTATTCTTTTCACGGATCAGGAGCAAGTCCAGATCATGAAGCGGCGTGGTGGTGTTGGGTTCGATATTTCAGCGATTCGTCCGAAGGGTCAGCCAACTTCAAACGCAGCGAAGACAACCGACGGCATCGGCGTTTTTATGGAGCGCTTTTCAAACTCCTGTCGTGAGGTTGCACAGGGCGGTCGACGCGGAGCCCTGATGATTTCCATAGATTGCGCCCATCCAGAGATTGAAACGTTTATCAATATCAAGCGCGATCTAAAGAAAGTAACTGGTGCAAATATTTCGATCAGATGGCGT
>Ga0181349_1001284_pt1 | contig 10783 bp, 8 predicted proteins | sample Su13VDMM110SD_FD_130106 | JGI IMG/M metagenome (GOLD analysis project Ga0181349, IMG submission 130106) | Freshwater viral communities from Lake Michigan, USA - Su13.VD.MM110.S.D | ecosystem: Environmental > Aquatic > Freshwater > Lake | place: USA: Michigan | collected 2013-07-16 | reverse complement strand
TTTATATAATAAATACACCATGGGATTAGATACTACAATTTTTGGAACCAAAACAGTCTCAGACATCTTAAAAGAGATCTACGATAACTCTCGAAGCAAATCAAAACAAGTCAACGCTCTTATTGGAGAACTAAAACCTCTTGTAGAGAATATCGGAGATGCAACTCTTGTTGTACCTATGATTAAAGAATACTTAGAAGTAGGAGTAAAGAATGACGAGCATCTTATTAAGATGGTAGCACTTGTACAGAGATTTGATAATGGAGGAAAGGGAGCAGAGGCAGATTTCTTCAATCCAGAAGAGCTGGCTAAGCTAATGGAGCAAAGCGAAGAGATAGGTAAGAAGCTAGATAAAAAAGACGAGTAATGGCATTCAAATCACATTTAACGGCAAGGGTAAGTTCCAAGGGATCAGGAGGAGGTAACAAGAGTGCAGGAACAGTCTATGGACGAGTAATCAAGACAATATTATCACTTTCAGATCCAGACTGCAAGGATTCCTCTATGCTAAATGGGGTATTCTATCGCGTACCAAAACAACCAGGAGACGAAAGTACTGATACTAGCATAGTAGGAGCTAAACCCTTTGCAAAGCAAGGAAATACATCTATGCGAGTAATACCAATGCCAGGAGAGCTAGTAGAAATAGTACCAGCTTTAGGGGTAGATGCTACAGCAGGAAATGTTATGTACTGGGGTAAAATAGTCAATGTTTGGAACCATCCACATCATAATGCAGTACCAGATACTAAACAACAAGACTGGGGAGATAGGCTTATAGGTGGTCAAAAAGAAGAGTCAACAATAAACCCACTACAAGCAAACCCAGGTGATACCTTACTTGAAGGAAGGCTAGGACAGTCAATTAGGTTCGGAGGATATAAAGGAGTTCAATCTAAAAATATTGATAGTAGTAATGATGGAAAACCCATCATACTTATCAGTAATGGACAGATTAAAACAGATGAAGGTGATACACCTATTGAAGAAGATATAAACCAAGATTACAACTCAATACATCTACTATCAGATCACTTATCCGATTTAGTTGCAATTAACAAGAAAAGGGATTCTTACGACATACAACCGCTAGCTTCTAACAGATACGTAGGAAACCAAGTAATTATAAATGGAGGAAGACTTTTTTTCAATGCAAAAGAAGATTCTGCATTTATATCAGCAAGAGAGTCAATAGGACTAAACGCAAGAACTTTAAACTTTGATGCAACAGATTATTTTTGTGTAGATGCTAATAAAATTTATTTAGGGAAAAAAGCAAGAACAACATCTGGAAATGAACCAGTAGTACTAGGTACTCAATTGGAAAATTGGCTAGATAAATTACTAACAATACTAAATATAATTTCAATTACACTACCAACTGTAACATCAACACCAGCAGGAGCAATAGCAGGACTAGCAGAATTAGGCAAAGCCATAAATCAGCCAATTAAGGATTTAGCTACAACTACGATATTATTCAAATCTAAAAAAGTATTTACAGAGTAATGGCAGGAGAATTAGAAAAAGCTCAAGCAGCCCAAGCAGCAGTAGAGTCATCAATTGCAAAAGCTAGAGAGGCTCAGAAAAAGTTTGAAGAAACGAAGGCTAAGGTAGAAGCCGCTAAAAAGAAAGCAGAAGATGCGGTCAAAAAGGCAAAAGCACTTCAACAGACTATAAAAGTCCTACGAGCACAGCAAAGAACTCCTGGAGCAGTAAGAGGAGGAATAGCAGCAATAGTAGGTTCGCAGATAGGAACATTAAAGGGTGCACTAGCTGCTCAAATACTAAAACGAGTTATTGCCATACTTAGCAAATTTTCAAGCGGATGTCCAGATAATAAGGAGCTTCAGAAGATTATAAAGGTAAGGAGTACTCTACTAAAACACTTAACAAGTTTTGAAAAGAGAGTAAATGCATTTGCTGCAATAGCAAACCAACTTACGGCAGTAGTAAGTGTAATTAAAATTATTATACAATTAATAACATCACTCCCAATACCTGTAGCTGTACCGCCAGGAGCAGGTATACCTATAAGTGTACTAACTAAATATAGTAACGCGTTAATTAAGGTAAATAAGAAGTTAGATGTAGTATTAGCAGAAGCAGGAGCAATAACAGGAATAATAAACACAGTGAGTCCTATAATAACTAGCTTAAAAAATAGGTTAGAATCAATAGACATAGCAATAGAGCAATGTAGTATAGGAAACCCTGCAGATTTAAGTGACATATTAGCAACAGCACAACCTCCTCAAAACACAGGATCAGAAGGTACACCTACAGACGCTCAAGGAAATCCAGATCCTAATTACCTATACAAAGGATACGTTTTAGCAATAGTACAAGATCCCAACTCTCCAAAAATAGCACCAAGAAGGTACGCAATAGCCAAGGATAGGTCAGGAATAGTAAGATTAAGAGGAGAGTCATCGTTCAGTTCAGATACACAAGTTCTATTAGATGAACTTAAATTTAAGATAGATAATCAATTTACATAACAAAACTATTTATTAATATGAAGTTAGATTTATTAACAAAATTAATTAAAGAAGCAGTAAAAGAAGCAGTTCGAGAAGAATTAGAATCAATTCTTTCAGAAGATGCAAGGCCAGCTCAAGCACAGCCAAGCACTGTAACAAAGTACGAAAACTATAAGCCACCAGTAGCAAGACCAATTCTTACGGGAGATCCTATAGCAGATCTAATGAATGAAACGAAATACTCAATGACTCAAGGAGATTATCACAGTATTATGAATGCAACATCAGACATGGTACAAGCACCAGGATTAGGTATGCAATCAGCAATGGATCAGTTCAGACCAGGTCCAGAACCAGGACTAGATATATCTCAATTTGATTTCATGATGAGAGCAGGTCAAGTATATAAAGCATCAGTAGAAAAAGATAAACAAAGATTCGGAGCATAATGGCATTTCAAGTAGAACAGATAAACCCGTTAGATTTACAGCCTAGAATGGCAGTTGGAGTAGGACTTCCTTTCTCCTCTAAATCGGTATTTAACTCTACCTACACAACAAAAGATGCAATAAAAGCAAATCTAATCAACTACTTTTTAACAGAAAAAGGAGAGAGATTTTTAAACCCCGCTCTTGGAGCAGGTTTAAGAGCATTGCTTTTTGATCAAATGACAGAAGACAAAAAAGAAGAGATAAATTATGTAATAAGACAGGGAGTATCTGAGTGGTTTCCAAATGTAATTATACAGGATTTAAAAACAGCATATAGTGAAGATATAAACACAGTAACAGTATCACTAAGCTATGCGGTATCACAAACAAATATACAAGATCAATTAGTAATTAATTTTGAACAATAATGGCTCAAGATAGAGATATAAAGTACGTAAATAAGGATTTTGGAGACTTCAGAAGCCAGTTAATAGAATACGCTAAGAACTACTTCCCTGATTCTTACAACGATTTCTCACCTACATCACCAGGTATGATGTTTATTGAAATGGCTGCCTACGTAGGAGATGTTTTATCTTTCTACCAAGACACCCAACTTCAAGAGACATATATTCAACACGCAAAAAACCCAGCTAATTTATACAACTTAGCATATATGATGGGGTATCGTCCAAGAATCACAACCCCCTCAGAAGTTGATATTGAAGTATCTCAATTAGTTGGAGCAACAGGAGGTAATCCAAACTGGAACCAAGCTCTTAGTATACCAGGAAGTACTAGATTAAAATCAACATCAATAGGACAGGTAAATTTTTTTATAGATAAGCCAATAGATTTTAAATTCTCAAGTTCTTATGATAATACATTGGTAGGAGTAGAAACGTTAAACAATATAGGACAGCCACTTACTTTTAGACTAACAAAAACTGCAAAAGCACTCTCGGGAGAAGTAAAAACTAGTACACAAGATATTACCTCTGTAGAAAAGTTTAAAACAATTACGATTGATGATGTTAATATAATAGGTGTACTATCGATAACAGAAAACTCCGGAAATACTAAATGGTATGAGGTTCCTTTCTTGGGACAAGACACGGTATTTGTTGATAATACGAATAACGAGACAGATAAGCAAACTGTACCATACAGCTTGACTTTACAGAGAGTTCCAAGAAGATTTGTAACAAGATTTACATCAACAGGCCAATTGCAAATTCAATTTGGAGCAGGTATAGCAGGTCAAGATGATTCAATAATAACACCAGATCCAACTAATGTAGGATTTGGAACAAATCAAGGAGTTTCTAGAATTGACTATGCATTTGACCCTTCTAATTTCTTATCTACAAAGTCATACGGATTAGCACCATCAAATACAACACTAACAATTAAGTATTTAGTAGGTGGAGGAGTAGCAGCAAATGCTCCTGCAAATACTATTAACACTTTAATAGGATATAGCGGAACACCAACGGCAGTTGATACTTCACAAGTAAACACAGTAGTATTTAACAACACGTTAGCAGCTGCTGGAGGAAGAGATGGTGATACTGTAGATGAGTTAAGAGAAAATTCACTAAGAGCGTTTAACGAACAAGGAAGAGCAGTAACACTACAAGATTATACAGTTAGAGCATTATCAATGGCTTCTAAGTATGGATCTATTGCAAAAGTGTATGCAACACAAGATCAATTAACGAACCCAAATAGTGCTACAGATAGCATAATTGATAGCAATCCACTATCACTATCCATATTTACCTTGGCATATGATAGTAACAAAAACTTAACTCCTGCAACAAGTACTCTAAAAAGTAATTTAAAAACATATCTTGCAGAATATATGATACTATCAGATGCTCTTAATATAAAAGATGCTTTCATAGTAAACATAGGAGTAAACTTCGATATAATAGCAAAACCAAACTTCTCAGGAAGAGACGTACTACTTGCATGCACAAATAGATTGAAAGATCATTTTGACATAACAAAGTGGAATATAAATCAACCAATTAATCTTTCAAGTATATATACACTTTTAGATCAAGAAAAAGGTGTACAAACAGTACAGAAAGTAGAAGTAGTAAATAACGTAGGTGGAACATATTCACAATATGCATATGACATAGTAGGAGCAACTAGAACAAACATAGTATATCCTTCATACGATCCGTGTATATTTGAAGTAAAGTTCCCAGACACAGATATTAAAGGAAGAATAACAACACTATAACATGGCAGTATACAGAATATTTCCTGAGAAGGATGCGTTTATATCATCGGAAGTACCAACAGGAAATACTGGTAAGGATGAGATAATTGAAATTGGAGGATACTCAGATACTACTGGTACAGGTGAAACTAACCGTTTACTAGTTCAGTATAGAACTTCTGAGATTCAAGATGTAATTGCAAATAAGGTAGGTGCAGCAACTTATAGTGCTAGCCTAAACTTATACCTAGCAGATGCCTATCAAATACCAGTTGACTATACGCTATACGCATACCCAACATATGGAGCATGGGATAGTGGAGTAGGTAAATTTGGAGATATTCCAACTAATACTACAGGAGTTTCTTGGCAATATAAACAAGCAGCTGAAACTTCCCCATGGCTAACTGCAACATATCCAGCAGGAGTAACAGCTTCTTATCAGTCAGGTTCAACGCCAGGAGGAGGGAATTGGTATACAGGTTCTTTAGGTGTGGATTTGGAATTTACTCAATCACATGGATTAAACACAACTAACGATGTTAATATAAATGTTACAAGAGCTGTTCAATTATTTAATGCACAAACACTGAGTAATAACGGGTTTATAGTGAAACTCCCAAACAATCTCGAGTATAACCTAACAGCCTCTATCCGACTAAAATACTACGGCGTAGATACGAATACTATCTATCCACCATTTTTAGAATTTAAGTGGGATGACAGTACATACAGTACAGGATCTCTTTCTGTTCTATCAAATAGTATCTCAATTATTAACCTTACAAATAATAAAGGAAAGTACGTTGATAATGGAAAACAAAGATTTAGAGTATCAGCAAGACCCAAGTATCCAGTTAGATCCTTTACAACATCTTCAGCATACCTAACAAACTACGCTCTACCCTCAGCTTCGTACTGGGGACTAAGAGACGAAAATACAGAAGAGATGGTTGTAGATTTTGATACTCAGTTTACTAAAATAAGTTGCGATTCAAACGGAGCATTCTTTGATGTGTATATGGATGGGTTGCAACCTGAGAGATATTATCGTATATTAGTAAAGACGACTTTAGATGGAAGCACTACAGTAGTAGATAATCAAAATATATTTAAAGTAGTAAGAAATGGCTAATCAAGTTAACATGCAGAAAACTGTGTTTAGCACTACTGACTTTAACAAAGTTATAAGTAGCACCTTTAACACATTTACGCAACCAGTACCAGAGGAAGATCCAGACACTCCTGAGGAGTTATTTAGATTATATGAAAAACTTTATTACGAAATAGATGTAACAGGGGATATAAACTCCCATGAATACTTAGTAAAAAAGAGTTCAGAGCTATTAACTTTTGACAGAGTTACTGAAGATATACAACCGCTATTGGACGAGATAGCACAACTAAGACAAGAAAATCTAGGATTGAATCAACAACTACTTACCCTAGAAACAAATATAGCATAGATGGCAGATATAATTTATACAGTTAATCAAGACTCACCAGAAACCATAGCAGGTTTTGAACAATATTCTCAGGAAGATAAGGCACTAGTAAGCTCCTTTCAGATCAATAGCGTATTTGATCCAACTAGTAACTACTCAGAACTACATATACTATCGCTATCAGATGAACTTCTAGAGAGCATATATAACTATACAGGATTTGCACAATTAGGAAATGCACAATCGGCAGGCCAGGCTGGAGCATCAGTACTAACTATTGATCCAATTATAGATAGTAAGACCTACGGTTACGATAATGGAGGAGTGAAGCTACTATACCACTTCCTAGACGATTTATATACAACAGACAGTACTTTAGTAGATTTCTTTATACAAGATATATCTCAAGACAGAACAGAGTTGAGCTTATCAACATTAAATTTAACAGCAGATCAATTAGTAGCAATAACCTCTGCAATTAAAACTAAATTACAGAGTCAATCATACTTTACAGGATTTAGGTTAAATTTTAAAAACAATGATCTATTCATTGCAACTAATATTGATACACTAGATGTAGGTACGGAAAAGGTAGTAGTAGTAAAGCTATATGAACCTCTTCCAACCACTTACAACCTAAAAAGCACACTAAACATAGTAGATGTAGTATCAGATTCAGTAGCATATGAAATTGATGCAGAAATACTAATAGTACCTGAGATAGCCCCCACACTTAGGTCTCCTAATTTTAATATTGACCTAGCAGATAGCAGTGTAGTTCCTACAGGATACTACAACTACAACGAACTATTCAGCTATCCAATCAACAATGCAAATAGTCAAATATTTTCAACAGTTAGCGAGAAAGGAATTGATATTAGTGTTGACTACACAACATTTAGCGACTTTGTTCACTTTTCATCAGCACAAGAACGTCTACTGAATTTTAAATATAAACTAGACTTAGTATCCACATATTCTGCAAGTTTAGCAAGCATAGCTAGTTCAACAACAGGACTTCAAGGAGTATCAGGAAGTAGGGAGTATTACCAAAAACTATTAACAGGAGTTGTAAATAATTTTGATCACTACGAAAGATTCCTATACTATGAATCAGGAAGTAGCTCTTGGCCAAAAAGCAATACAACAAAACCATACATAAATAAACTAAGCACTAACGCTGAATCAATAACTTGGTATGCAGATCAAATTGCGAATGCAATAAACTACGACCAAACAAACAACAGCTCTCTTGCATATAGCATTCCAACATACTTAAGAGACGATGCAAATAATGAAAATTATTTAACATTTGTGTATATGGTTGGACAGCATTTTGACAATTTATGGCTGTACTCTAAAGCAGTAACAGATAAGTATGATGCTGATAATAGAATTGATAAAGGTATTTCTAAAGACTTAGTAGCAGAGGCTCTAAAAAACTTTGGAGTAAAACTATACACTTCTAATAAATCAGTAGAAGATTTATTCACTACATTTATTGGACAGGCATATCAATCAGGAAGTGAAAAGATAAACTTTTACATAACAGGTTCGTTGACAGGATCAAATACTCCTATTCAACCAACAGCCTATGATGACTACCAGAAAGAGGTACAAAAAAGAATTTACCACAACTTACCCCTACTTTTAAAGTCAAAAGGAACAGAAAGAGGATTACGAGCACTTATAAATTGTTTAGGAATACCAGCAGATATTTTAGATATAAAATTATACGGAGGTAGAAATACAAACGAAAGACCTTTTTATGGAGACTACCAGTACTACACAAGTTCTTTAGATAAAGTACGATTAGACAATACAGGAAGTTTAATAAGTGGAAGTACATTATCAAACTATGTTTCTATTATAAAAAGAGATAATAAGTATACAGACGATTTACATGCTATTGAAGTAGGGTTTTCTCCTACTGATAACATCGATAGGTATATAGTATCACGATCCTTAGCTACATTTAACATCGACACATATCTAGGAGATCCAGGTAATTTAACATCAGGAAGCTATAACGGTTTATACACAGTAGCAAAGACATTACTAAGTGGATCACTAGGAACATCTAGTCATTACGATCTACAAGATTACGTAAGACTTATCAAATTTTTTGATAATACGGTATTTAAAATGGTTAAGGATTTCATCCCTGCTAGAGCAGTGGCTGATACAGGAATTATAATTAAACCACATTTACTTAATAGATCGAAAGCAAAATCTGTAATACTTTCAGGATCAAGACCGGAGTATATTGGATCAATAGATACAGCCTTTATTTCAAGCTCAGATAGTGGATGGATTAGGTTAGACTTTACATCAAGCTATTTAGAGGATATAATAACACCTAATGGAATAGCAACAATATCAACCTCGCATCATCACGAAGAACCTAGATATAACGGGGAATTGCAAAATAGTAAAATTATTGCATCTGATGGAGAATTAAATAGAAACAATCCATATAAGTCAATTGAACTTCCTGAAATTTTGTATGGCGTAAACTTTTATAAAGACCCACCAAATAATATTTGTATATTGACAAATGTAGCTACAACAAACTTTATAGTACAATATACTAGTAGCATAGTCACATTAGCCAATATATTTAGTCCATACTCAAATGCAAGCACAACTTATACTCAAAGTGCAACTCCATTAACAGGTACAACTGTAACCCTCACAGGAGCACAGTATGCAACGTTTCCATTTACAGGATCATCACCACTAGCTAACTGTACAGCATCTAGGTTAGTCGAGCTTGTACAGTGTAATTTACAACGAGGAGAAAATGCACCTACTCAAATAACAGTAGGAGGATACGACTTAGGATCTTGGTTTACAGGACAAACTACAAACTATAATAATCAGATAACTGTAATATATGGGCCTCTTGGATCAGAAGAGATTATACAACTTACTGCAGCACAGACAGGTTCTTATAACTTTTCAACAGAAATTAACCCATCAGATGGTGAGGTAATAAAAGTTAGAATACAAGACACTCACAATACTACTGGATGTAGCCAAACAGTATACGTTACATATGATGGATGTAGATTGGGACTAAATAGTTTAACGCTGACTCAAGATGGTAGACACTCTTTACCAAACTTCTTTACAGGAACTGACAATACTCCTCCAATAACAGACTCAAGTACAAAGTACTATTTTAAACCATATACAGGAAATGTAACAGGTTGGGGAATAGGAACAAGATTTGGCCCTCGTCCAGCAAGTAATCCATCAGGACCATGGCCTATAACAGGAAGTATGCAAGATCCTAATGATACATATTGGATACGAATATCAAGTTCGTTAGCTACTACGCCAGCACCATTAGAAACAGCGTTTAACTTTAGATTTAATTATACACTAGTACCACAGGATGAAAATGAAATAGGGGAAGTTCCTCCATTTATCCCAATATCACCATACCTTTTTGATGAAAGAATTAGCATACTACAATATCAAGAAGGCGAGGGACTTTACCCAACATATACTAGCCAAATACAGACTGCAATAGGACAAGTGTTTAACCCAGATGCCAGTACACTATTAGATGGTAAGCAAGGATATTTTCACGAAAATATAACACATATACAATTTAAAGCCGAGAACCCAGGAGGCTGTATACAATTAAGTAAAATAATCTCTTGTGACGCAACTGACTTAGTACCATCCCCGTCATCACAATTTCAGATATACTATGCAAATATACCTGACTGGTATATCCAAGAAAGAGGACCAGATGGCTACCGAATTGTAAATGATCTGCTATGTAGATTTAACCCACAAACAGGAGGAGGAACGTATATATACGACACTATCCTATCAATATACATATCTACACCAGGATTTACTGAGTACCAACAAACACATCCATCAGCAACACTTATGACATATGTATTAGATACAGGAGTGCCAATATTTCAGGACAGTACACTAACAACATTTGCTGCAACTGGACACTACGGATATGGGGCAGCAGAAGTAAGTAATAGGATTTTTGGATTCTGGAATAGCATTACACAAACATGGCACGTAGGTGATTGTAACAATATACGAGTAACACCAAATTTTAACTGATAGAAAGTACAACATGACAGAAGCTCAATTTTTAGCGATACACCTACAAGTTAATGGGAATACTATAAATAATTCACATAATATAAATGT
>Ga0181349_1001281_pt1 | contig 10792 bp, 9 predicted proteins | sample Su13VDMM110SD_FD_130106 | JGI IMG/M metagenome (GOLD analysis project Ga0181349, IMG submission 130106) | Freshwater viral communities from Lake Michigan, USA - Su13.VD.MM110.S.D | ecosystem: Environmental > Aquatic > Freshwater > Lake | place: USA: Michigan | collected 2013-07-16 | reverse complement strand
GAACTTGCCGAGTCGGGACAAGAACAAGAAGGCGCTTAAGAACGCGCTGCTTGCACCGCTTGGACACTACATCATCAACTGCGACAGCAGCCAGATCGAGGCGCGTGTCTTGGCGTGGCTTGCAGGGCAGCACGATGTGGTCAAGCAATTCGCCAACGGCGAGGACGTGTATAGCGTCTTTGCGTCCAAGATCTATAAGCAGCTTATTACCAAGGCCAACCCGGTCGAACGGTTCGTGGGCAAGACTTGCATCCTTGGCTTGGGCTACGGCACCGGAGCCAAGAAGTTGCAGCATACTCTCAAGACTCAGCCCCCCGGCGCTGACTTATCTGAAGAGGAGTGCAAGCGCATTGTTGATCTTTACCGACAGCAGAACGACAAGATCCCTGAGTTTTGGCGCGAGTGTGAGTTAGCACTTAATCACCTGATCTCATGGCCGTCTGGCACTGAGGAGTACACATTGGGACAGCATGAGGCTGTATGGGTCACACCGAACGGTCTGCGTCTACCGAATGGTCTGTACATCAAGTATCCGAAACTACAGCGCGGCGAGAAGGGCTTTATCTACATCTCGCGTAAGGGGGTTCAGTCCCTGTGGGGCGGGGCCGTCGTGGAGAACATCGTACAGGCACTCGCCCGGATCATCGTGGGGCAGCAGATGTTAGAGATGCGGGATGCTTACCGCCCTGTACTTACCGTGCATGACGCGGCTGTAGTTGTAGCACCCGAGCCAGAATTAGACCAAGCAGTTGCATTTATTACGCAAGTAATGTCTACTCCTCCGAAGTGGGCACCGGGCTTGCCTGTAGCGTGCGAAGCAAAGCATGGTAAATCTTATGGAGATTGTTAGTGATCCAGTGGTCGTTCAGCAGTCTTAAAGACTTCATTAACTGTCCTAAGCAGTACTACCACACTAAGGTAGTCAAGGACTTTGTTAAGACCACCTCGCAGCAGATGCTGTACGGTACTGAAGTCCACAAGGCTTGCGAAAATTACGTTCGTGACGGGACGCCCCTCGCCAAGAACTATGAGCGTTTTAAACCACAGTTAGACGCGCTCCTCGCAATAGCCGGCTTTCGATATTGTGAGCATGAGATGGCTATATTAAAAACTCACGAGCCGTGCGCGTTTGATTCTAAGGATAGGTGGGTACGGGGCATCGTTGATTTGCTGATTGTTGATGGGGCAGATGCGTACATCGTGGACTACAAGACGGGCAGTAACCGATACCCCGACCCGAAGCAGTTGAAGTTGATGGCCTTGATGACCTTTGCTCATTTCCCCGAGGTGCAAAACATCAAAGCTGGTCTACTCTTCGTGATGCACAATACGTTCATTACGGAAGAATACAACAGGGAAGACGCCAACAAACTATGGGGCAGTTTTTTACCAGACTTGCTGCGACTTGAGGTCGCTTACGATAACAACGTTTGGTTCCCAAAGGCCGGGCCCTTGTGTGGATGGTGCCCCGTCAGCAATTGTAATTTTTATAGGGAGGGGTAGCAGATGATTGAAGATGAGAAAGATGTTCAGATAGAAGCGTTAAAGTTATTGCTATTAAAAAGAAACGCTAAGATAAAAATTCTGGATCACACAGTGGATAACTACAACGCCCGAGACCGTTACAAGAACAGTAAATATAGGGCACTTGAGACTGAATACTATAAGCTCAACAATAAGTTTGAAGCCAACTTCAAGTTTCATTCGTACATCAAGGATGTACTGGACCAGACCGCAGACTTAATGGAGAACTACGATGCCGTACGTGAACAAGGCGAGACCCTACAAGAAAGAGTTTAAACAGCAGGTTGAGCGTGGCGAACACGACAACCGCATGGAGCGCCAACGCGCCCGACGTACTTACGACGCCAAGGGCATCAGCCGCACTGGTAAGGACATTGCCCACGTCAAGGCGCTGTCGAAAGGGGGTAGCAACGGCGATGGAACTCGGCTACAGTCCCCATCTAAGAACAGGTCGTTTCCTCGCAAGTCGAACGGAGCGATGAAATAAGCACAAGGCGTAAGTGTGCATGAGGGTCCTCCACCCACTCCCCTCAGAACAACTGCGTCAGCTGATGGTAGAAAAACCACCTCTTGTCTATACATCAGCCGTCTGGCCCACGAAACGGGCTTTTAACTAAGTAGGTGCAGTATGGATATAGTTGATAACGCGGCGGTGCGATTTACCGCATCCAATTCTTTTGCCTCAGAGATAACTGCTAGGGTACAACGAAGCGAGGTCCTGACCGATAACGGACACAGCAAAGAATTGCTTGTGTGTTGGGACCACGACGAGATGAAGGCACTTGCCGGATACTTGGATGACTTCCTCCCTAGCCCTAACATCTCGAAGATCCCGTCCCCCATGCAGCGTGACTATACGTGGCCGGGGTTCTACACGCCGTTTGAACATCAGCGAGACACGGCATGTTTTCTAAGCATTAGGCAGAGGGCGTTCTGCTTTAACGAAGCGGGCACAGGCAAAACATCGGCAGCGATATGGGCTGCAGATTATCTTATGAATCAGGGCGTCATTAAAAAAGCCCTCATCATTTGCCCCCTATCCATCATGTACCCCGCGTGGCATGCCGACATAATGAATACGGCTATGCACCGAACTTGCGGGGTCGCTCACGGGTCAGCCGCTAAACGAAAGAAGATCTTGGATGAGAACTACGATTTCACCGTTATCAACTACGACGGTACGGGCATAGTTCTCCAAGAGCTTCAACAGGCTAAGTTTGACCTCATAATCATTGATGAGGCCAACGCTTATAAAAGCCCGAGTACCAAGCGGTGGAAGATTCTTTCTAAACTGCTTGAGCCTACGACTTGGCTTTGGATGATGACAGGCACCCCCGCTGCTCAGTCGCCGGTCGATGCGTTTGGTCTGGCGAAGTTGGTCACCCCTTCTAGAGTCCCTAAGTACTCGACCGCTTGGCGGGATCGGGTTATGGTGCAAGTGAGCAAGTTTCGATGGGTGCCCAAACTAGATGCCGTTGACCAAGTTTTTCGCGCCTTGCAGCCGACAATCAGGTACACAAAGAAGGAGTGCCTTGACCTGCCAGATGTTGTTTACCAAACACGTGACGTACCATTAACGCCACAAGTTAAAAAGTTCTACAACGAACTGAAAAAGCAGCTGCTCATCGAAGCAGCAGGAGAACAGATAACTGCCGTCAACGCAGCGGCATCGCTCAATAAGCTTTTGCAGATCTCAGCGGGTGCCGTGTACACGGACAAGCACGATGTAGTTCAGTTCGACATATCGCCCCGCCTTGCCGCGTTGAAAGAAGCGCTTGAAGAAACGTCTAACAAGGTTGTAGTATTCGTCCCCTTCCTTCATGCTATCGACATCGTTGGGGAGTTCCTGACTAAAGAAGGCGTGACGAATGAAGTGATTAAGGGGTCGGTGCCTGCTAGAGAACGCTCTGAAATTATTAGGCGTTTTCAGACGGGCGTAGACCCAAAGGTGTTGATCATACAACCGCAGTCGGCAGCACACGGCATCACGCTTACTGCTGCGGATACAGTGGTGTTCTGGTCACCGGTGATGTCGGTTGAGATCTATCTTCAGTGCGTTGCGCGTATTGAAAGAGTGGGTCAGGTCAACAAGATGTCTGTAGTTCATCTGCAGGGGTCTGAGGTTGAGAGGAAGATGTACACCATGCTGCAGGGCAAGGTCGATCATCATCAAAAGTTAGTGGACTTGTACAAACAAGAGTTGGAGGGTTATGACGATGACGAATAACACGGATGAATTGGTCGAAGCGTATTTAGTAATACGCTCACAGCGCGACAAAATGCTACGCGAATACGAAGCAGCGGACCTTGCCTTTAAAGAAGACATGGCAAAGTTGGAAGCGCGTATGCTTGAGATGTGCAATGCTGTGAACGCTGACAGTATCAAGACGCAACACGGCACGGTCATGCGTAAGTTGAACGAGCGTTTTTTCTGTCAGGATTGGGAGAACTTCTACAAGTTTGTCCTTGATAACAAGATCCCGCATCTGCTAGAGCGGCGCATTCATCAAGGCAACTTTAAAGAATTCATTAGCGATCACGAGAACGATGGGTTGCCTCCCGGCGTAAGCGTGATGCGTGAATACGGTGTTTCAGTACGTAAAGCTAGTAAGTGAGGATTTATGAGCAACGATATTATTGCTAATTTGAAGAGTGAACTTGCCCAGATTGAGGGCGGTGTCGATGACGATACTCGGGCCGTAGCCGGAGGGAAGAGTAATCTCTCCAAGCGTATCTCCATCAAGGGCGGCGTGTTCCGCAAGATGACGGGCGGCAAGGAAATCGGTTCCATCGAAGATCGGCACATGAACGTTATCTTCGTGAAGATGGCCCACAACGCAAGCCGTACTTACTACACGGGTGCGTACAAGGAGGGCGAAAAGGTCTCGCCTCTTTGTTGGTCGTCGGATTCTAAGACCCCTGACCCCGAGGTGAAGACCCCGCAAGCTAAGTCTTGCGACACCTGCCAGTGGTCGGTCAAGGGTAGCAGTCAGGCCGGTGTGGGCGCTGCTTGCCGTCTGTCGTGGCGCACTGCTGTTGTCTTGCCGCAAGACCCCGGTGGCGATGTCATGCAGTTGGTTCTTCCTGCTACGTCCTGCTTCGGCAAGGAAGAGGCGGGTAAGTTTCCGTTCCGTCCGTACATCCAGATGCTTGCCAACAACAACATTTCTGCGGGACGGGTCATCACTAAGATGCAGTTCGACACCAAGTCGCCTGTGCCTAAGTTGCTGTTCTCGCCTGTCGGTGTGGTGCCTGAAGCTGCTGTCCACGCCGTACAGACCCAGAAGGAGAGCAGCGCGGCTGAGAACGCGATCAAGTTGACTGTGTATCAGCAGGATGAGGCAGACGGTGCTACTGAGGTCACTGCCCCTGCTACTGATGCGCCTTTCGTACGGGAGTCTAAAAAGCCGGAAGCATCTCCCACCTCTGATGTCTCTGATGTCATTAAGAAGTGGTCTAAGAAGGGGTGAGTCATGCCTCGCACATACAGTGACAAGTTACTAATAGGACTGCAACAGGCGGATGGCTTTCTGTTGGGGGTACAACTTGGCCGCTTATGTGTCGAGGTTAACTTACCTGTTGCTTACGTAGCCAAAGCGCTTGAGGTATCCCGCACTACGGTGCATCTATGGTTTCGCGGGCAAGCAATGCACGAGAGTAGACGCAAAGTGGTGACAGCCTTCATTTACCTTGTAGAACAGGACATGAAGAACGGTAACCTTCCAGCCACTAACCTGAAGCGGGCTAAAAAGTATTTGGAGGACATGATCGGGCGCAATATTTAATTTGCTATGACTAGTTGGCGGGATGGCTGTCGTCCCGCTTTTTTTATCTAAGTGGGTTGGTTTTCATGCGAAAACAATTTTATGAGAAAGTACTACCTTCGCAGGGCTTCTACTGTGTAACCGAGATTGCTAAAGATAAGCGAGTAGTCAATCGGTTTGCAGAGAGCCTTGATGAAGTTGAGCGGTTGGTGGCTGAGGCCAACGCCGACAACAAAAACGTATTCATCGCCTTGAGCAGTTTCAGCGGCCACAGTCGTATGGGCGACTACGCTGCGTTTTGCCGTTCGTTTTTTGTAGACCTCGACGTCAAGCCTGACAAGCCGGGGCACTATAAGAACAAAGTTGAGGCAATCGAAGACCTAGATCATTTCCTCAAGGTCACGGGTCTGCCTTCACCTGTTGTGGTTGATTCGGGGAATGGCGTACATGCGTACTGGCCGTTTGAAGAGTCCGTGCCTATCGGCGAGTGGAAGCTGTACGCTGACAAGTTCAAGCAACTCTGCCTAGACCACATGAAGATTGATCCTGTGGTGACTGCGGATATTACCCGCATCATGCGCTGCCCGGAGACCCTGAATTACAAGACGGAGCCGCCGAATCCGACCCGGCTACTGACGGACGAATTCCATCAGTACGACTTCGGCATGTTTAAAGAATACTTGGGAGAAGTCCAACACACTTCTGGGTCCATCCTTGATCTTGTGCCAAAAGGCTTGGATGAGGATACCCGCAAGATTGCCAAGTTCGACAATTATGATACGACATTTCAGGACATCGCTGAAAAAAGTCTTGCAGGACAGGGCTGCAATCAGATCAAGAACGCACTCATCAACTCCCGTACCCTGTCAGAACCTGTCTGGCATTCGGCGCTATCCATCGCCCGTCACTGCACGGATTGGGAGACTGCCGTTCACCTGCTGTCTGAGGATTACGTAGGGTACTACCCTGAAGCCACCATTAGAAAAGCAAATGAAACTTTCGGCAAGCCACACAGTTGCGGGACCTTTGAGCAGCGCAACCCCGGCGGGTGCGAAGGATGCCCCTTCAAGGGACAGATTACCAACCCCCTTGCCATCGGACGCAAGTTCGTTGCAGCGCCATCCGAAGAGGTTAGTAAGGAGGACGCAGTTCGGATCGAAAAGGATCCCGAAGAAATTCCTCCTTTCCCCAAGGCCATCCTCCCATACGTACGAGGACGCAACGGGGGTATTTACCTCATCCCCCCTGCTGAAATAGGCGATGACGGTGAAAAGATGCAGAACGAGCCTGTACTTATATCGAATAGCGAGTTCTATCCCGTCAAGCGGATGTACGGCGAGTCAGACGGCGAGATCCTGCTTGTCCGCGTCAAGCTGCCTCATGAAGTGCGCGAGAAGTACATCTCTACTAGTGATGCTCAATCTGTTGACGGTATGAAGGAGATAATTGGTAAGGCAGGTATCGTCCCGCCGCATCAAACTCTGTGGCCTAAGTTGGTGGAATATATGACTAAATGGGTACATTACTTACAAAGTCAGAACGCAGCCGACAAGATTTGTCACCAGATGGGGTGGACGGAGGACGGTTCTTTTCTTATTGGTGAGACCGAAGTGATTGGCGGGGGCAATACGCGCAGGGCGGCATCCAGTCCGTTAATACGCGATATATCAAGGCTTATGACCTCTAAAGGCGACTATCAGGTCTGGAAGGACTGTGTAAATCAACTGAATCACCCTGAGCTGGAGATGCAGGCGTTTGGTCTTTTTGTGTCTTTAGGGTCTCCCCTCATGCGTTACACGTCCACAAACGGCATGACGTTCTGCTTCACCGGGCCATCAGGCGCAGCCAAGTCCGGATCGCTCTACGCAGGACTGTCCATATGGGGCGCACCGAAACCGCTTAGTGTGTACGACTCAACCGACAATGCTTTCAACAGCCGCGCCATGTCCCTTAAGAACATCCTCATGGGTATGGACGAGGTGCAGGAGAAGCCACCTGAGCAGATATCAAAATTGATCCACCTTATCTCTCAAGGCAAGGGCAAGATGCGCATGCAGAGTTCCATCAACGCTGAGCGTGAGCAGCAAGAGATCGCCTCAATGCTCTGCCTGATGTCCTCCAACGTGTCGCTCTACGACATGATCTTCGTCAAGAAAGCCAACGCAAGTGGCGAGATCATGCGACTTCTTGAATACGTACTTATGCAGCCACCTTCACTTACGATGGAAATGGGCAAGAAGATATTCGACCCACTGCACAGAAACCACGGGCATGCTGGGGTGGACTTCATAAACAGAGTTATTGACCTTGGCGACACTGAGGTCCGGGCCCGTATCGACAAGTGGAGCAAGCGCGTGACCGCCACCAAGTTGGGCAGCAACGCAGCGTTTCGTTTCTATGAGACTGCGTTCAGCGCCATCTTTGCGGGGGCTGAGATTGCAAACGAGTTCGGCATCATCAACTTTGACATCGACCGCATCTTTGACCGGGTGATACTTGAGACCATCAAAGTGCGGGACAACACCCAGAAGAACCGGGTGACGGACTATGAGGGCCTGATCGGCGAGTTCTTGAACGACCACTGGCGAAGGGGCACTTTGATCTTCGACGAAGGCCGACTTGTGAACGAACCAACTGGGGAACTTGTGGCGCGTGTCGAGATTGGCAATTCGACCCAGTATATAGCCAAGAGCAAGTTCAAGCAGTTCTTGACCAGTAAGAGCGTCGGCACAGGCGAGTTTGAGAAGGCTTTAGAAAGATCAACAGTCAATCTAGAGTCGAAGAAGATGCGACTTTCGACTGGATGGAAGGCAGGCACAACCACGCCGCCTATCCATGTATATGCCTTTCAATACGAAGTTCCGAAAGAATTAATAGATGACGACAAGACTGACGGAACCTGAGTGGATCTTCCCCTTTGAGGGGATGGGTGTAGGAGACAGTTTTTTTATCCCTACGCTCAAGATCGCTGAGATGCTTTACGCCGTGGACTGCCGGTCTAAGGTTGCACAGATAAAGGTCAAGGCGTATGTCTCATCCAAAGAAGGTCACATCGGTGTACGGGTCTGGCGTATCAAATGATCAGCGATCTTCCTCAAGCATGTAGGTATCCTGCAGCACACGGCGGGACTTCTCAGCCACGTTGATACCATATATGGAGTTACGGGCGTTCTTACGACGACGATTGAACGATTCATACAGTTCGCCGTCGTTTATGATGTTACGGGTCTTACGCACGAACTCGTTCTGGTTAAACTTCTTGATGGTTTCCTTGGCTTCTTTTTCGCCTTCTTTATCGTTGCTGGTCCTAGCCAGATAATACCTGTCCAGAAGAGCAGTCTTACGCTTAGTGACGTTGTTTATCCTACTAGCCAATGCCCCGGCGGACTCGCTACGCCGCGCCACTTCAACAGGCGTAAACCCAAGCGTCTGCATAAAGATTTCATAGCGGTTGAAGTCATCGAAGATCAGCTCGCCGCTTCTGCTCTTAGCCCCTTCAAGATCAAACCGCCGTGCTTTGAGCGCATTTCTAATAGCAGCCGGAGCAATCGCCTCCAACGCTCGATCCATATGCCCTTCTTTATAGTCCTTATACCCACGGATGAACCCCATGCCCGCTGAGTAAGCAGGGCCGAAGATCTGTTCGGCGACAAACAGTGGAGGGCCAACCTCTTCCAGACGTTTGTCGTCGTCCTTCCAAAGCAAGCCGTTAAACCCAGTACGCGCTGCAACATCCGCCATGAAAAGCTCGTTCACTACGCCCTTGTGTAGCAAGGCTCCGACAGACTGGCGCACGATCTCGTTTGACTTAAGCGGATCATCGTCGTCCCCGAACATATCAGCCAGAAGATCGACAAGTAGAGTACTTGCACTGTAGAACGGCATGCCCTGAAGCCCTGAGAACAGGAACGCCATAGACATAGTGCCGATAAGCTGTTTGGCAGCGATCTCTTTCACTTCTCGGGTCTCGCCCTTGACAGCATCGCGCAGCAGTTTTGCCTGCAGGTAGACCTGCGTCTGGGCAAAGTTCTTGAACGTAAACGCTACTTTGAAGAACCCCGTCTGGAAGATGCGCGGTGACGTCTCGGTAAGCACCGTACCGTGAGTCATATTAACAAGGTCAATAGCGGTCTTGATGGCACCGTCTACGTTGCCATTGTTCTTTTTCATCTCCAAGTTGAACGCCGCGATCAACGTAACTTCACGATTGAACCGTTCTGAGTTCTGGAACATCCATCCTGCGATCTGTTCCATCTTGGCCATCAAGCCAACATAATCCCCCGTCCCATAAGTCTTCTTTCTGCCTTCCACAAGATCGTACCCGGTTGAACGCCGGATAGCGCTCTGCCTTACTGCAGCCTTATACAACTTGTCCAACGGCGAGTTAGTCGGCAACCCAACACCAAAGCTGAAGTCTGCCGGGAACCGCTTGACCCCACCCGGTATGTTGTCGTTGTCAAACCCTCCGCTAAAATACTGCTTCGTAGCATCAGTCATAGCAGCGCTAGTTTCGTCCAGACCATACTTGCCCGACAGCATTGGGAACACGACCATAGGCAGCTGCGTCATGTTGATGACAGCAGTGGAAGTATTAGCGATGATGTACCAGTAGTAACTGAACGATGAGAGCGTGTTGACAAGCGTACTGTTGCCGGGATCGCGCAGGTACTCGATCTGCTTATCCAAGTTCTTGATCAAGAGCGGCACAGACATGTTCTTGGACTTGCCTGACTCCGAGTACACTTTGGCTTCTTGTTTTACGTCGTCGTAAACCTTATCAATTTCAGGTATGTACTCCAGATTTGTAAGCTGGTTGGCCATACGAGTGGCCACATTGGAGTAGACATTTATCAGATCAGCCTCATAACCCTTATAACCGTCACGCTTCCGATACAACTGCCGGACAGACGAAGCGGGGATCTGATCAAGGTACAACTCATACAACGAACGCTTGACCGCTTCAGGGGCACCACGGCTCTTCAGGTCTTCCAGTACACGGTTGAAGAACGTGCCGGGCCCGCCTCCTTCAAAAAAGTCTTCTACACGGGAGAACATCTGGTCGCTACCGCGCTTGGCCCCGTTGGCCAGTGCTTCCTTCCAAGCAAGCTCGCGCTCATAGTTTGATTTGAACGACCGCACAACCATTTCGTTGGTAGCGTCCTGATAGCGCAGCCAATAATCACCTTCACGATAAAGCGGCAGGTACACACGCAGGCGCTTCTTCGCCATTTCACGTTGCAGACGAGCGGCTTCACGCGGCGACATGTTCTTGGATAGAAGTGCCAAATACTCATCTGCCATGTCACGATAGCTTTTAAGCATCTGCCTATAAACTTTTTGTAAGTCAGCAGGCAGGCGATTGAAGCGCTGAGTCAGGGGGTGATTGGCATTTGCGGGATCATTAAACACTACCCCTTGACGCCCGTCCGTACCGTTCAGTCTGGTAGACTCGTGCGCTATCTCATAGAACTCGTCTTTATACTTAGAGTGCTTTTTGATCGCCT
>Ga0181349_1001279_pt1 | contig 10796 bp, 17 predicted proteins | sample Su13VDMM110SD_FD_130106 | JGI IMG/M metagenome (GOLD analysis project Ga0181349, IMG submission 130106) | Freshwater viral communities from Lake Michigan, USA - Su13.VD.MM110.S.D | ecosystem: Environmental > Aquatic > Freshwater > Lake | place: USA: Michigan | collected 2013-07-16 | reverse complement strand
ATTATTGTTTCCCTTCATTTCCACCATCTTTTGAATGGTAATCCTCATCGCCGATTGGTTAGACCAATCACTTCTTAAGGTTTTAACTACTCTATTACTACTCTACTCTCCTCAATCTTGCGAACTGACTTAGGATTCGACTCCTTAGAGGTTTTTGGTAACAATATACGTTGACTTGCGGTCTCGGTATGCCATGAACAACTCATGACTATGTAGGCGACTTTCATCAAAACCTGACGAACACTTTTGCTTATAGTTATTTTAGTTTTACTTAAATTTAGTATAAGTTATGTGTTGTGGATGATTCCAAGTAGAGGTCCGTCTTAAGCCTCGTTGTCTTTTGAACAACAAGATACTTTTCTACTCGGTAGAGTGTCCCCACTCTAATATTTCAAGATTACTTCGTACCAAGACCTTGGTGGGTCTTTGGTAAGGATATTAGCGACACCACTCGTTCTATATCTTACCTTCAGGTATTACCCCTTCGGTTTTAAGTCACCTATTATATTGGAACCCGCAATTGTGTATTTGGAGGTACACTTCTCACTTGATTCCTATGGGTTATTCTTATTGGTGTTCCCACCTCAAACAGACAATCCACATTGCCCATTCAGTTTTCCATTTCCCTACGAAGTCATCCTCGGTACTACAGGCTCACTGATATCCCACTTGTATACTCGAGTTCGGTTTCCCAAACCGCAGAACCACTAACACAGATGATTCCACTTTATCCCCCTTTCGAGGTTTATTTAACGACCATATACGGCCGATTATCTTTCTCAGTTATCTCAGAATCAACCCGAAGGTCTCATCATCAACATCCTGACGGATAAATAATATTTTTCAAAGAACGTTTCGGACTCTTCCGATTTGTTTTACAAAGGTAGGTAAAGTTTTTCGATTTACCAAATTTTTTTTTATTTTTTTTTTCAAGGTTAGGAAACCGTTTCCCTGAATTGTTTTACAAAGGTAATAAACTTTTTTGGAACTTCCAAATCTTTTTTTAAAAATTTTTGTGTGTTCTATAAATATGTCCTTATTTTGTAAAGTCCTACAAAGATAATAACTTTTTTGGTTCTGTCAACACCTTAATCAACATTTTTTTCTTTTAAGATACCTTTTAACAATCTTTTCAATTCAACCCCAATAGGTTTAGGTAATTCATCATAAGAAAAATATCCACATTCTGTATGTTCTGAACCATCATAAGCGTTTTCTAAATCAGGTGTCATCTCCTCATCAACTTCCATTAGAAAAGTATACATTAAACCTTTAACGTTTTTACCGTCTCGAGTATATCTTTTAAGCATACCACATAAATTCAAAGGAGAATTAACTTTTAGATTTGTTTCCTCATAGAATTCTCTAACGGCACCATCGATAGGTGTTTCATTATCTTCTAATTTACCACCAGGGATTGACCACTCACCAGGTAACGAACCATCATTATTTCTTTTACATAATAGAACTTTGTTATTTGCTTTAACAATAATTCCTGAATATCTTTTCTTCACCAATTTGATTTCTTTTTATCAAATATATTAAAAAACTATTTACGAATCAATAACTATTCAAATAATTTTTAAGTTGTCAATACTAAAATATTCTCCTATACTTAAAGAAAAAACATTATGAAAAATATCGATTTTAAAACATTATTCGCAAAACTTAAAGTATTTGTAAAACATTTCTTATTCTATGTAATATTTGTATTATCACTAACCGTTGGGTTTTCTGTGGGCTATTATTACAATACTCTTAAATCATATAATAAAAACATTTACAACCCTGATGTAATTATGAAAAAAGATATTACTTTGGCCATTGATGAATCTAACAATATGATTGTCATTAATAAAAAAGATGGTACCTATGTAGTATATCAAGACAGTATTGGATACACTATCTTTAACTTCTACGCTAAGAATATATGGGGCGAACATAATACAATAACTAAAAAATAAAACTATGAAAGTATCGAACTTGATTAAAGTTTGGTATGTCATTGTATGTGTTTTAATTCTAATTTCTAGTTGGTTGATGATTTTCAATAATGATTCATTGTCTCCAACTAAAAGATTGAAACAAGCATCATCACAACCAAACTCACCAGTATCATTACAAACCTATTATCTAATTGAAAAGTATTCGGAAGAATATTCAATTCCTAAGCACATAGCTTATAATGTCGCATTTTTAGAGACAACATATCAAGGACCTTTTGATTGGAACTACAACCCTTTTTTAGTTTCATCAGCAGGAGCAGTGGGTCCTATGCAGGTAATGGTTAAAACCGCAGAATATATTAATAAAGAGGAAACAACCAAAACAGAATTAAAAAACTCCTTAGATTTAAACATCTCAACAAGTATGAAGTTACTTAAAAAACTTCACGACAGATATAATGATTGGGGGTTAACCTGTGGATACTACAATACGGGATACCCAAAAATTAATGACTATGCTTCTTTCTGTGTCTCAAATAAAGACTACACCAAAAATTGGAATTATTATTAAATAAAAAACCCCTCGAGTGAGGGGTTTATATTATCCAATTTTTTCTTTTAATTTTCTAACAAATTCATTTTGTATCATCTTGGTAAACTTAATATAAGGGGAGTCGTCTGACTCCGCGTTGTATTTGTATTTACCTTGTGGAGGTCTATTTGACCTTCCAAGATAATTTAACCCTGAAATATTCGTAATACATTTATGTCCACCACTATTAGCTTGGATTAAATCCCAAGTAGAAACACCAAGAGAATCTAATATCTCCATTTCGTCTTCACTCAAATCTGTAAATGGTTTAGTCATTAACTCTCTGGCCTTAAGTAATAACTCAGGACCACCATTCATTTGTTTAAACTTATCACCATATAGTGCGGTAAAGTCTTTAAAGGTAAACCCAACAGACTCAGGATTAAAATCTTTACCCGATTCAGATATCCATTTAATCGTAGATAAAGAAACTTTCTTTTCTTTTAATTGGGTTTCCCATTTTGATAAAACTTCCTGAGCAATTTCACCAAGGTTAACACCTTTTAGTTCTCTCTCCTTCTTAAAAGGATTACAAGAGGCTTGAACCAACCCTAATGGCCAAGCAATAACCAAGAAATCAGCATCAGGATTATTTCTAAATGGTGTATATCTATCATATGAACCAGGTTTCATCATTGAACCTCCTCCATATTGAACTATAATATTCCCATCTACATTAACATTTTTATGGTCCTTCATTTGACCAACATAGGATTCTTTATTTTTTTCTAATTCAAATTCTTTAGGGAACCCTTTTTCAATCATAATACGTTTAATCTCATTAAAGATACTCATTAATGATGGTTCACATTTCATAACCAATTGTTCTAAGAACCCTGGTTTGTTTTTAAAGGCTAACAATAACTTATTAGTTAATAACCCAATAACCGTTTTATTTTTTTGTAATCCCGCGTCTTTATCGAATCTGTATATATAATTCATAACCATTTCAGGAGTAATCTCATTCTTAGCATAGTCAGCACTATCGACCATAGAAATCAACGCAATATCTTTATTTGGGAATATATCTCCAGGGGATACTGTTTGTGAAATTGTTTCAACGTTAGACCTCGAAGATTTAAATGACGTTGATTTTGTATCTTCAGCCCCTGCCTGTCTATCGTGATGGTCAGTGTGAATAACAAACATTGGTTTTCCGTGAGCAAAATCTACTAACACTGGCATTATATCTCCCTGAGCATCGTTCTTCTTAACCGCAAATTCTTTATCTCCATATTGAATAATATGAGCTCCAACAACTTTGATTCCGTTATCTTGCAGATATTTCTTCATCGCCAATGCGGTAGTAACTCCATCCAAATCTTGGTGAAAATATATTTCAGCTTTAGGATATCTCTTGGCTAATTTATTGATATCTCGGATACCACTTTCTTTAATTAATTTTCTCATTTTTTAGGAATACTTTTATAATCCACAGTTTTAACGGTATAATTAGGGTCCATCTCTAATTTACCTAAATTAGATAATCCTTTATTACCAACCATAATAACTTCCTTCCCATTTCTCTTATCTATTGTCACAAGAACAGAACCTGTGTAAGGTACTTTCGCAATTGGCCCAACTTTCCAAGTAGTAAAATCTTCAGCATATGGATACAAGTAACCATCGGAACATATAAAACCTTGGAAGTCCGTAGTGTCGTTATCAAAGGCGAAAAATAATTTACCTTTTCTTTTTCGTTCTAAAAGTGTTGAGTTGTTTTTAAACTCATTGTGCATATTAAGAATTGAATTTTTTTCTGATTCAGAAACTATTAATCTTTGTCCCATTTTAATTATTTATAAATTTTTATCCTGCTTTACCACTACCACAAGCGTTGAATGTTGCTAATCTTTTAACTTCGTTTTTAGCGTTAGGAGTTGACGAATCATACCTAAATGTTTGTTTTTGACCATTAGTAACAACAATATTACCAACTCCTTCGTGGCATCCTCCCGACCAATCTCTATTATTAAACGGGTTAAGACATTTTGCCTTTAAAGTAAATGATGGTTTTTGTAATCCATTTGATTTAGCAATACTTTGTGTCAATATATCAGTCGCAATATCAGGTGTAATAACAAAGGTATTTGTTCTTGTTCCTCCTTGAGACTTAGGGTCATTATCGTACGCGCCAATACCAGGATAATCCCCCGATATTTTATATGCGTTATTTAAACTAGCGTACCCTTTACCATCATTTCTTAACAATTTAATGTCGTTTAAATATATTTCGTAAATAGCACTATTACAAGTATGTTTTTTAGATAAATCAGTGTAGTTAACTTGGATAATCATATTATCTAAACACTTTTTCATACCTGTTAGTTCTTCCAATTTTAATGTTACTCTAACATACTGTTCTGAAAGGTATTTTTCAGCATAAGATTTATATGTTGTTGTTTTACCCGCTCTATATTTTTTAACACATTCACCTCTCTGTTGTGCATCGGTTGAGTCTTTAGGACAAAACTCGGTTCCAACAAATGGTGTTGCACCTATTTTAGGTGCCGCAACTTTAAACTTAGGTAACGACATTAATAGTTTAGCATCAACAAATGATTGTAATTGAGTTGTAATATATTTTTGAATTGACTCATTTCTTTTGGTCGCCAAATATAGTGGTTCAACCGCTTTACTACCAGCCTCAGCATCAACATTTGGCAGTTGTGATTCCCCTGATTCAATAGTAACACTAACTAAATATATTTTACCCTTACCACTTTTTAAGTAAGTTTTTACTTTTTCAACCTCAGGACCTAAAGTCGCGGGTAAATGTTTTTCACTCCAATATCCTCCAGGAAACTGAACATTTTTGTCTACACTCAATGTTGATACAGGTTCAGGATTAACTTGTTCGATTAATATATCATACTGACCTAAAATTTCTTTCTTTTCTAATTCGCTTAATATAAATCTTTTATACCCCATTATATTTTTATTTATAAATACTTTGGAAATCCAAAATAAATATGTATCTTTGTATTCTAAACGATAAAGGCTATGAAAAAAACATTCTTAACAGTATTCGGAGTTATCTCTACTTTCTTAGTGTTAACATCTTGTGTGTTATTCAAACCATCACCAAGTAAATATAACACTCAAACTAGTATTAGTGTTGTTACACCTGTAGAGGTTGACACTAACTTGTATAACACATACTTTGTGACTTACAAGAATGGTCAAACTCAAACATTACAGTATGAGTATCAATACAATTTTTATCGAGTAATAGACTCAACTAAAGTGTCTAATGTCGATACATTACAATATAAAGTTCTTTGGAAAGACTTAAATTAAGAAAGGGGGTTTAACCCCCTTTTTTTTAATAAAAAAAGAGGTTGTTACACCTCTTTTAATTCTAACTTCAATTGTTTCTTTTCATCCACAAATCCTTGTACTCGTTTTTTAGCAACTTCACAATACGATTCGGATAACTCAATACCTATCCATCTTCTATCGTTAATCTCAGCGGCGACTAAACTAGTCCCTGAACCCGCAAATGGGTCAAGAACAACATCATTTCGATATGTCAAAATCTTTATCGCCTTTCCTGGAATATCCATAGAGAAGGTGGCTTTAGTCATTTGTTTAGTATCTGCAAAGTATTCCCATTGACCATATACTAAACTCATAAATTCTTTTTTAGATTCATCAGGGTACATCATCTTTTTCTTGAATGTACCATCGGCTTGTTCCATATCAACAGATTCTCCAACCCATTGGGGGATTCCTTTTTCCTGTTTCTTTGAATTAATTTTGTAACCCAATATTACACACTCCTTTGGATTATAAATGTACGGTGATGATGGTGACATCCAAGAACCCCAAGCGGTTGTTTTACTTCTATGTGGTGACTGTTCATCTAAATCAACAAGCCCAAAGAATTTAAACCCTACTTCTTTCATAATCATCCAAAACTCCGCCATAAATAAAATACGGCCACCTCTATCCTGTACGTTAACTTCGTAAGGTATATTGACACAAATTCTACCTCCAACTTTTAAAGTTCTATAAGATTCAGTTAACCATTGTTTAGTGAACTCCCAATATTCGTCCATAGTCATCCTATCATTATGTGAATCATATTCAATCCCAACATTATAAGGAGGACTAGTCACCACTAAATCAATAGAGTTTTCAGGAAACTTACTCATCTCATTTATACATTCACCATTAATAATTCTTTGCGTCTCTATCATATTTTTTTTTCTAAATTAGTTAGTTCTATATTCCCACTCATCATTGTTATTTTTAAAGGGCTCTAATCCTTGGTCAAGGAAAACCGCATTTTGTTCACCAGCATAAAGTCCCAAAATATTATAATCATAGAATTCCTCGGCTTCACTCATAGTCATTAAATCTCTTTCACAAAGTATAGATAAAATTTTTGGTTTTGAGTAGAGGATTCTTCTTCCATTACCAAATTCCTCAACAATCCCAATAATTGCGCTCTCTAATCCGTCCAAAAGAATTGCTCCTTCAGCATATTCATCAATATCAACCGTGAATTCCATTACTCTTTTATTGAGAAGTATTTTTCAATAATTTCTAACTTGTCCTCAGCGTCAGCTAATAAAGTTAACGCTTCTGTGGCGTCTTTAAGGAAGTCGTTTGCGGTGTGGTCACCAATAGCCACGGACTGATTTTCTAAAAGGTCTAAAGCCATTAATGCCTTTTCTTTGTCCGCCAAAGCCTGTGCTTTCAAGGCTGAGAATACTCTACTTTTTTTCATTGTTTGTTTTTTTTGTTTTCTTTTTTATTTTTTTAGGAGTATTCATTTTTGGTACTCCAACAACGTCAACTTCAATATGTTCTGAATCGTCTAAACCTTCTATAATTTTTTTAGTTTTTTCATCTAAAGATTTTTCAATTACTTCTGTTAGGGTCTTACCACCGACCTTGGGGGTTTCATTCTTTTTTTTACTAAAGAATTTTCTTATAAATTTTTCAATGATGTTCATTACTTTTTATTTTCTATATTATTTATTTTTCTTTCCAAATACCATAAGGCCTTCTTTAAGTCTTGCAATTCTTTATCAGAATCCTTTTTACCTGCCCTTGAGATGTATTTCACGGTGTTCCCCAAATGGAAATCTAAATCCCAAGCCTCAATTACTTTAATCACCTCATAAGGGTTATCATTTCCACCATAATGTTGTGGATGATTCACCATTTCTATTTTAAAATCCATACGTTAAATAATTTTTATTAATTCTTTCGTGATAACCTGCTTTAGTTTCATAAAGACATTTTAATTTACCATTACCCATTCCAATCCAATTTTCAGCGTTAAACCTATTTCTAAGATTTAATGAATTTATTTCGGGTAACTTTTTAAGATAGTCAGATTTTGACCACCAAAAATTACCAGAAAAATGAGGGGGTATTGGTCTTGATAGTAAATCTTTAGTTGTTAAATTAACCCCACAGGAATCAAACCCTTCATCTAAATACTTAATCGAATCCTCATATCGATTAATGATAAAATATTCCATATACTTCCTCCAATCATTAACACAATTCTTCAAATGTGTCAAGTTCATAGCTCCGTTATATGTTGTCATATTTTTTTCGGTAATACTAACCCCTTTACTATGTAGGTAATAACAATAGAAATCGTCATCCCGACTAATATCTTTAACGACTTTTAATATAGGAAATTCGTATTCATTTGACGTTCCAATTAAAGTTGAAACATTAATATATTCTTTAAATTTATCAGTAACATATTTTATATACTCTTCATTTTCATAGTATATGTATAAGAATAATTTTTCAGTCTTAGAAAATAACTCTGAAGAAATGATTGTTGAAATTTGATTATCCACAATCTCTTTCCAATCATTCATTAATGCGATAAAATAAAAACCGTAGATTTTCATAGATTATTCTTCTCGATATTCTTTTAACAATTCTTCATCTGACATAATACCATTAAATTTTTCTTTTAGGTTTGTCGTATCCACGTTGTCATACATTGCGTGAATGGCGGAATCTAATTGTCTTGCAAAAATTAGTGCGTCGTAGATAACATTGATAACCTTATAAGGATTCGCATTTGATGATGGTCTTCTATCCTCAAGATAACCTTTCCATATCTCACCAACTGTTTTAGGAACTCTAATCGATGCTCCTCTATCAGATACCCCCCAACTGAATTTGTCAATTGATTGGGTCTCAAATTTACCAGTTAACCTTAAATGGTTATCTGAACCATAGTTATCAATATGAGTTTTTTGTCTTGTTTCAAAAGAGTTGAAGATTGATTTGAAATATCCCTCTCCTCCAACTTCTCTCATTCTTTTGTTTGAAAAGTTTGTATGTAATCCTGAACCATTCCATTCCCCAATTTGAATTGGTTTTGGGTGTAGTTCAATTGCATAACCGTATTGTTCCGCCAATTTATGTAAGATGTATCGTGACATCCATAAATCGTCTGAAGCCTTTAGTTTACCTTTGGAAAATATTTGATATTCCCATTGCCCCAACGCAACCTCTGCATTAGTTCCCTCAACATTAATCCCCAAGTCAAGACAGTAATCTAAATGTTCATCAGTTAACTTTCTACCTACGATTTGTCCACCAACACCACAATAGTATTTACCTTGTGGGTCAACAGTTCCACCTCTTTCAAACCCTAACACATCTTTGTTATGAGACGAGCGAATGAAGTATTCTTGTTCAAATCCAACCCAAAAATCTTTATCTTCTTCACCTAACTTATTTCTGTCGTTTGTTTCGTGTGGTTTATTATTTTTATCCATAACTTCACATAAAACATATATTAACGGATATTGATTGTCATTTTTAATTTGACTTTGATAAAGTCTAACGGGTTTTAAATAACAGTCGGAAGAATATCCTTCGGCTTGCATTGTTGAACTTCCATCAAACCCCCATTCAGGGACATAACTAATATCCTCAGGTTTTTTGTCAACAACTTTAATCTTACTTCTCAAATTTGGCTCAGGTTTATAACCATCAAGCCAAATATATTCTAATTTTACTTTCATAGTTTGCTAATGTAATATTTATTTATTTTTATTGTTTTTTTAATTTTATTTCTAACCGAGAACTTTGGTTTTGAAGTTACGGAAAATCCAAATCCTGGATTTCCAATTCTAAGATACCATTGAAATTCTGAAACTCCAAATAATATTGGTCTACCTAAAACTCGTACTAATACTTGTTTTGATTTATTTCCGATATTATATGTTTTAAGACTGAACAACATAATAATCTTTTGAAAGTTTACTTTCAACAATGACCCCATCATTAATTAAATTATCTAATATTTTTTTAGATTCATTAATACTTGTTTTGAGAATATATTGTGAAATATAATCAATGTGAACAGGTTGTCTTAGTTTAGACAACAGAAGTTTATTCTGATTTTTTTCCATTGGTTTCCGATAATTTTAATTTTATTTCTTGGTCAGTTAAACCTTTCTGAAACCACTTAAAAGCATTTGAAGCGACCTCATCCATAAAGATAAATGCGTCTGCCTTGAATAAGGTTTTTAAAGGGGTGTTGTTACTTAGATAGGTTGTGATAATATCACTATCAACAAATCTTTTATTAAATCCCATAATTAATAATTTTAACTAATTATAAGACTATTTTTTTTATTTGTCAAAGTTATTGGTCATATTTTTTTATATGTTCAAGTCTAACAGTTTGTAAAATATATGACATAAGTTTTCTTTTGAAAAGAGGTATAAGAGTTTCATCCATTGGATACTCGTCTGACACTTTCATTTCAAAAACAGGAGTTTGTTTTTTTTCTTTATCGGTTAACGTTGAGTAGGTTTCAACTATCTCGTTAAAGGTGTGAGACTTTTTATCCCCACTGTAGATTAAAGTTAATTCGTTATTGTATTCGCTTAATTCAGGGACAACTTGACTAATAAAATATTCCCAAACATATATTGTATTTGTCTTCTTATCATTATAAGTCATATACCCAATACCACTTTTTAAATTCTTCTTATTTCTTTTAACGCTAACCGAAATAGTATCATAAATAACACTCCAATAAGATTTTACAATCCCAAAATATTCAAAAAATTTAGATGAGGAATATTTTATAATACTGTCAATTTCATTAGTATCATTAGATGAAAGCGTAGGGATTTGTCTAACAAGTAAGTCTTTCATTAAAACTTCATCGTCAAAACTTTTAAAGTCTTTATTAGTATATAATATAGCATTTTCCTTAACAAGTGTTTGTAAACTTGCTAAGTGTAATGATAAT
>Ga0181349_1001277_pt1 | contig 10809 bp, 18 predicted proteins | sample Su13VDMM110SD_FD_130106 | JGI IMG/M metagenome (GOLD analysis project Ga0181349, IMG submission 130106) | Freshwater viral communities from Lake Michigan, USA - Su13.VD.MM110.S.D | ecosystem: Environmental > Aquatic > Freshwater > Lake | place: USA: Michigan | collected 2013-07-16 | reverse complement strand
GTGGTGGTGTACATGAGTACATTGTATAACGCCTCACCCCATTTGTCTAGTCTGGTATACAAAGTATTTGTAATGGTGATCTGTTCGTGTAAATGCTATTGTTTCGGCAGGGAGCGGCTCGCCTTGGTTGGTTGCCTCGCGTTCCTTGGTCGGAATACGCGAGTCGCTCCCTCTAAACCAGGAGACTAATGAGCCCGACACAAAAATATAGTGAACGCCTCATTTCCGACCTAAAGCAGCATCCAAACAATCCGCGCCGAGGCAATGTCGAAGCTATCAAGCAGAGCATCGAAGCGAGCGGATTTTTTGGAGCTATCATCGTCCAACAATCCACCGGATTCATCCTCGCCGGCAATCATCGCGCACAAGCCGCCGAGGCTGCCGGGATCAAGAAGATACCTGTCATCGAGATTGATTGTGACGACGCTACCGCAATGCGTATTCTCCTGTCAGACAACCAGGCAGCCGAGACTGGCGAGTGGGACGTTAGCGCCCTGCTCGAATCCATCAAGGATATTGACGCTAAGTATCTTGAACAAATGGGATTCAATGATGATTACCTTGCCGACCTGTACGAGTTTGTAGACCACCCGTTCAAGACCGAACGAATCAGCATCGAAAAACTACAACCGCATCCACGCAACTATCGTGAGCATCCCCAAGACCAACTCGACCAGATTATCGAGAGCCTCAAAACACACGGCTTTTATCGCAATATCATTGTCGCTAAAGACAACACGATTCTCGCTGGCCACGGAGTCGTACTTGCCGCTAAACAACTAGGCAAGAAACGAGTACCAATCATTCGTCTCGATATTGATGCTGATGATCCTCGAGCTCTGAAAGTCATGACAAGTGACAATGAGATCAACAATCTTGCCCTCGTTGATGATCGTGCGCTTACCGATATGCTCCGCGAGATCATGCAAGACGACGAAGGATTGAACGGCACCGGATTTACCGCCGAACAACTTGCAGCTCTCACACTCGTCACACGCGACTCTGCCGAGATCATTGATAAAACAGCAGCAGCCGAATGGGTCGGCATGCCACAGTTCGACGCTATGGACGAACCGTTCCGACTAATGATCACACTCGAAAGTGAAGACGACAGGGACGAACTGATGAGCCTGATAGGTAACTCGATCGTGATCAAGCGAATCGGTAAAATGTGGACAATCAAATGGCCAGAAAAAAGCCGTGAAGATTTAGCGAGCGTCAGGTTCGAGTAATGACAAAGCGGCTACGGCCACGCTACCCGATCTACGTGCCGTCGAAGGGTCGCGCTAATGCTTGCCTGACTGCTAGATTCCTCGACGCAGACAATGTTGATTTCCATATTGTTGTCGAGCCCCAAGAGCATGATGATTATGCTTCGCGCTTTGGTGAAGATCGTATTCTCACGCTACCGTTCTCGAATCTTGGACAAGGATCAATCCCAGCGCGCAACTGGATCAGGGAACACAGTATCGAGGCTGGACATAAACGTCATTGGCAGATCGACGATAATTGTCGTGGCGTGCGCCGACTCTACAAAGGCAAGCGGATTCCGTGCGACTCGGGTATAGCTCTGCGTTGCGTCGAAGATTTTACTGACAGATACACCAATATTGGCATCAGCGGAATGAACTATCAGATGTTCGTTCTCAACGACACGCCAACGCCGTTCTATCTCAATTGTCACGTCTACTCATGCTCACTCGTATCGAACGAGATGCCACACAAATGGCGCGGCAGGTACAACGAGGATACCGATCTGTGTCTACAGGTACTCTCCGCAGGACTCTGTACTGTTGCCCTCAACGTGTTCATGATTGACAAGATGACAACAATGAAAATGAAAGGTGGCAACTCAGACGAGTTATACCAGGGTGATGGTCGCGCAGTTATGGCGCGCAGCCTCGAACGAGCGTGGCCGTATATCGTTGAAACCAAGCGTCGTTTCAATCGTCCCCAGCATGTTGTTCGTAACAACTGGAAAGGGTTTGACACTAAACTCGAGCGGCGAACAGATATTGACTGGGATGCTCTAGGTAAGGACGAGTACGGATTGAAACTCGTCCAAGTCAAGGATGAGATTCGCAGCGCCGAGATTCGTAAGCTATTGGATGATGCTACTTAGTGCCGTCCAAATAAGCAACGTTGGAAAGGTCGATATCGCTAGGCTTATTATCCATCGTGCGCTGCGCGATGAAGTCTGTTAGACGAGCAGCAAACTCAGCCTCGTACGCGAGATACACGCAGAGAGTAATGCGCTGGTCAATATTCGCTTTGGGATCAAACAGGACATCCGCATTCTCCTCTTGATCTTGTACCTCGTCACAGTTTGCCCAGACCATCCGGCTGCGGTATGTGTAGATGACATTCTCATGCCCGTCTGCGTACTGGTGTGATGCGTCGTAGATTTCGTCCTCGGTCATCTCAGGATTCTCTTTGAGATGCATGTATGCGTCGTGCACGATTCCGTGCTTGATGTTGTACCACCTGTACTCGGCGTTCGTGTCGAAGGTCATGCTGTCCTTTCCACGCAGAAGTGCATGGTGTTGTCGATGGTGTACTGGTTCCAACGGTCGCCGTTGTAGCGGATACGCATCTCGTTCTTGTTAGCTCCCTGTTGGATGCTGACGATGCGGTACCTGTGCTGGTCTGTAACGCCGCTGATGATGCGCTCGTCTCCGAGTTGTAGCTCTTTTGGATGCTTGATGACTTTGATCATGGTAATTGTCCTCTCTGCTCTCTGGTTGGTTAGTCGTCGTTGCCAAGTAGGATGACGTTCAGGATATGATCGAACATTTCTGGATCTGACTGTTCCACGACTTGTCCGATTGCAAGAAGTGTAATGCGATACCCGTCCTCTTGCATTCTCTCGATCATGCCTGGATCAGTCTGCTTAGCGTATCGACCGACTGCGATGAACTCGGCTGTCGAAGTCAAGATCCTGTTGCGTAGATTCTTGCTCATTTTATCCTCCGTGGTGGTGTACATGAATACATTTTATCTTGACCAAACCGATTTGTCTAGTCATCTTTCCAAACTAGCGTTTGGCCAAACGTAAGGCAAGTTGTCGGGATCATTAGGAAAGTATTGGTTGTAATGATTTGGCAGTTTGCGTAAGAGGTTTGAGCGGTGAGACAAATGCAACTCTGGTGTTCCCCACCAGTCTGGTGTTTGGAAGCTAGTGATTGGAAACGATTTTGCTAGTGACATGATCTTGACTCGACACGTGTCCTTGTATCCCCGCGCAATCCACTCGTCACAAATGACAATCCCGTAACCCGCAAGCGCACCTTCGCGGTTTCTCCACATGCTGACCGCTGGATGGTGTTTCCATCCGCTATCTCCTGTCAAGGCATTCAGGATCTGAAGACACTCGACTCGTTGCTTGCCGAGTCGCTGTCTATCGAGACACGCTGCTGATCTAAGGGTGTCTGAGAATGGTATGAAGGTTTGCATAATTGATTGTCCTTACTCGCAAGATGCGGCTGGTCGGGAGTCTCACTTTATTTTGTGTCGCCTGATTTGTCTAGTGTTATTCACTAAGTTTTACGACTTTGCATATTGGAGTGGCGCGATAGTGACAATTGATATACACTCAACTTTCAACCAAAAGCCAAGACAGAAAGGAACCAGTCATGGCAAATATCATTAGCGCAGAGAACATTCTCGGAGGTGGCGGCGAGCCGTACCTCTCCGCAGAAGACAAGGCTGCCCTTCACAACGCTCAATCGGCGTTCTATATAACAGGCGCAGTCGCAGAGCGCGAAGGCACATACGGTACCCAGACCATCTTCAAGATCAAGGCAAAGGGGATGGAAACCAGCCTGCTCCCATTCGGAGCATCAGAGTCCAGGATCGCGCAAGCTAAAAACGTGCTCAACGCAATCGCACAAGGACATGATGCCGTTGGACCCTGCTACCTCGGTCGCTGGGAAGCAAACGGCAAGAGCGGGTGGCAGATTACCTTCCAGCCATCGACGCCGATGACAATCCCAGCAACACAACAGCAGGCAACACAGGCTGCGACTGCGGAGCGAGTAGCGGTAGTGACCGCTGATCTCGCTGATAGTGATATTCCGTTCTGATGGCTACTCATAACGAAGTAGCGTTACGGGTCGATCCCGTAAGTGTTCGTGCGTTGCAGATGATCTCTGAAGGTCGGTTCATTATTTCAGAGGACGGAGAAATGCTTGACGTAAGTCTTGCTACTGATCACGACCTGGTTGTCTGGTCGCTTGCAACACAACGGCTACGAATGATTGCTCGTAATATTGAGCATACTGTTCACGCTGAACTTGCCGACCGGGTACGACGAGTCGGAGGTACGATCACAACAGGCTACGGGACAGTAACCGAAACACTCGGTCGAGGATCGATTAGCGGGATTGCCGCAATGCAGATCCGGCAACTACTCGAGGCTGCTGCCGAGGACGGACTTATTCCGTGGGAAGCAGTCGAGAACGTAGCTCCACTCGTAGCTCACGTTACACCACAGAAAGTCTGGCAGTATTCCGAGACTGCTCCAGACGTGTTGCGCGAACAACTGGAACCATTGATTCCAGAAAAACGGCGAACCTTGAAAGTCGCCGAACGCCCAGCATGACAATTACGCCACCCGCACCTGCCAACATCCTCCAAGATGATCCGCTGGTAGGTGCGGGTGGTGTTCATACTGTAATTATTGGACTCGACGCGAGTCCACTCCGCATTGGGTACGCGATCATGATTCTCCAGACCGGCGAGTTACTAAGCAGCGGCACGATGCATGTCTCGAACACAGGCGATGATCTTCGCAATAGGCAAGCCGCTTGGCGACACATCATGGCTGAAGTCAATCGTGTCACAGACTCTAGTCATATTGTTTGTGTCGGACTCGAGGAAGCGTACGTGCGCTTCAAGCGCCAAGCAATCCTCAGCGCACTCACAATCGGTAATCTTGAAGCATTTGCTCTGCGCTCATACCCGTGGATTCTTGTCCATCGCTTACAACCCACAGAGTGGCGGCGATTGATCAGCATCAAGCAGGGCGGAAAAGAAGCTCCAATGACATACGCACAAACAATCAAGCCGGGACTAGACGACCAGGACGAGGCTGACGCTATTTGTATTGCGCGCGCACTCTGTCGTGTTGTTGATAGTGGCTCGTAAATACTCTCGGGAGGATTTTATCGAGTAACGGGGAATACAACCCCTACCACCAACAGAAGGACTAGAATGACAACCCGTAAACCACGCACAAGTAAAACCGCGACCGTTGCCGTGTCGCCAACAGAGGAACACGCAATCGTATTTGCGTTCACCGAGTACTCCGCACAACGACTACGACTAGACAATGAGCGTCGCAAGCGCGACCGTGACCTAGCTACAACAGTCGGCATTGAAATCGGAACAGCGCGCGAAGCAGAACGACGCAAAGCACGCGAGAACAAGATCTGGGATCGCGGCTTCATTATCGGTGTGCTGGTTGCCGTCGCCTGTATCCTAATCGGCTTGTATTCCGCAAACCTCGCCGACGGATCAACACGACCAGCACCACACGTTCTACATAGTGCAATCGCTAAGAAAACTCTGCCGCCACACTACAAGCAATGGCTCGATACGTGTCACGCTGAACAACCTCGTCCCGGCACTTACGCTGGTCGCGGAAACTGGAACAATATCTGGTGGCACCAGACCAAGAATTACACCTACAAGGGTGGCTGTGGTTTCACGCAACTCAACTGGGATCAATTCAAGCGCAAAGGACAACCACGCTACATGTCGCAAGCGTCACCACTCGAACAACTCTGGGCGTGCGAAAGGATCTACCAGCACTACGCCAAGATAGGTGGACCAGCATACGGGGCAAGCGTCTGGGACGCTAACAAGCACATCGGCTTTTACGGATTCCCAACAGAAAAGAGCTCACAATGACCAGCGACGAAGCACTCAACGTCGGAGTAGTCATCGCTGTAATCGCAGCGATAATTGCCATCGTCGCCGGCGAAGTCATCCAACGATGGCGGCGACGATGAGCCTCGACGACTACCCAAATAACGCATACCCAGACGAACGGGCAGCATACAAACTCGGACGACTCAAAGAACAGAAGGTCACACGCGCCCAATCCCGCAACCACGAAAAACTACTCCACGCAACCCGATCCATCGCTGCCCACTTCCCAACCCATCCGGCAGGATCCATCGCGCAGAAAGCACTCGACTCTCTGAAATACCATATCGAGGTTGGCGATGACAATAACTAGCGCGCTGATCCTTGCCGGCATCGTAATCCTGTTCATCGCACTCGACAAGTCGCGCTTATGAAAACCACGATCACGATCACGCCAGCGTACCTGGCTCGAATCCACGACGGTTTCGAACTCGCGAACATTATCCACGAATCGACATACGACGCATTCACGATGCACAATGTTGATTTCGACCTAGCGATCGTGCATACGCTCATCGCCAAGATTACAACTGCCCTAGCCGACGAGTGTGACACCGGTACAACCGCTGACGGGGATGTCTATCATCTCGTGCCTGTCAGTACCTACATCCCGACCGAGAAAGCAGCCGCAGCATGAACCGCAGCGACATGATCTTCCAAGCCGACGTATGGCCTCTAATCGCCGCAAAGATACCCGAAGTACTCGACGGCATAAGCGAGACGATCGAGTCAGTCACCCGGCGACGCGACTTTCACGAACAGATCGAAGCGAAGTACCGGGCAGGCGAGGCCGCACACGCGCGTGATTGGCTAAAATGGGAAGATCCACACCGATTCATTATTGAGGCAGCCGAAGAAATGCACGACATGATTGTCTACCAAGCAATGCTACTTGTTTGGCTCGACGCCGAAATATATGAAGCTACAAACCCGGCTACTTCATGAAGTCCGATATTGCGCACGAACACGCAACATATCGTGCAGCACTCGAACAGATTGCCCGTTACAAGCACACGCCACGCGCATATCGGCACGTCAAGTTTGAGAAGCTAATCCAGATCGCCCAAGAAGCCCTAACGACCACCACCAATGCAGCCTAGCCTACGCACGGCAGCCGCAAAGTACGCGAGTCTCGGCTATGGCGTTATCCCTTTACATTGGGTCAGCGACGACGGGAAGTGTAGTTGTGGTCGCGTAGACTGCGAGTCCGAAGGCAAGCACCCGCTCGGCGAGCATGGCGCATCTAATCCGATGCTCGACGCTGAACTTGTTGCAGCACAATGGGAAGACACGCCTGACGCGAATATTGGTCTAGTCGCTGGCGCTTCGCGTCGCGTGATTGTTGACCTCGACTCGCTTGCTGCTAAAGATCATCTAAAAGACATCTGCGACTTAGATACGCATACAGCGATGATGACAGCACCGATTAGCAAGACGGGCAACGGCTGGCACGTCCACTTCGACGACCCGTCTGGATCGTACGCACCAAGCGTCGGCACAGGAGAAGACGCCGGCATTGATATTCGTGGTGGTGTGTCATACATCGTGGCTCCACCAAGCCGACACAAGAATGGCACCACCTACAAGTGGATACAAGGTGGCGACGCAACACTAGCGCCACCCGTCACGACCTGGCTACACGACTACCTAACAGGCAGACGCAAAGCACCAGCAGCCGTACTCGAAGACGATCACATCGAAACAAAAGGCGGCAGGCACAATCGACTTGCCAGCCTAGCCGGATCAATGCGGCCACGCGGATTGTCCATCACAGCAATCGAAGCGGCACTACTCGCCGAGAATGGACTCAAAAACAAGCCACCACTAGCGACCAGCGAAGTCACCGCGATAGCACGCAGCATCGGAAAGCTCCAACCAAGCGACGTACCCGAATACATGCCAGCCGTCTACCTCAGCGACCTGATCGAAGAACGCGCCGAAACAAGCGAACGACGCTACACATTCCTGAACGAAACGCAGATCGAACAACTACCACCCGTCACATACCTCGTCGACAAAGTCCTCCCACTAGGCGGATACGGCCTCATCTACGGCAGGCGAGGATCAGGCAAAACCTTCGACGCACTCGACCTCGCACTATCCATCACAACAGGACTCCACTACCACGGACTCGCCACACACGCCGCAGGCAGCACCGTTGCATACATCATGAGCGAAGGAGCAGCAGGACTCCGCAAAAGAATCAACGCATGGAAACAAGCACGACTCGTCACAACCATCCCAGGATTCTACGCACTACCCAGCAGCGTCCCACTAAACGATCCAATCGCGCTAGCCGAACTATGCATAGCACTCGACCAACTGCCCTCGGCTCCCACACTACTCATCATCGACACTCTCGCACGAAGCGCCTCGGGTCTTGATGAGAACAGCTCCCAAGACATGACGCGCTACATCAGCATCGTAGACAGCCTCAGAGAACGATACGGCTGCGCAGTAGTGCCTATCCATCATGCAGGCTGGAACGCAGCACACGAGCGTGGCAGCACCGTAATCGGCGACGCTGCCGACTGGATCATGAAAATATCTAAAAACGATGAAGACGTTGTCACCTGTACAACCGAAAAAGTCAAAGACGACGAACAACCCGCACCACACAGATGCGTATTCATCCCCCAAGACGGAACAGGATCAGGAACACTCGAGCCCGACACAACAACAGTACCCATCGACCCCGACATCGAACTCGTCATGCTCGCCTACGAACAACTAACACCAAGCGAACAAGCAACAACAAACTGGAACCGCGCCTGCGCAAACGTAGGCATCAGCGCCACCAAAGCAAGCCGACTACGAACCCAACGCGAACACGACCTCACAACACACGGCTGGAGATTCGTCTACGCCGGCAACACCGGATCAGCAGGCTCAGGATACATCCTCGAACGCATCGAAAACACACCCCAAATCATCCACACCTACGCCGACTGACCCCCTCTTGTAGCACAACAAAAACACCCACCCCGCACGGAGGGGGTAAGAGAGGGTGTAATAGGTTGCAAACAAGCCAAAAATCGCCAGTCTAAGACACCCCCTCCACCCCCTCTCTCTCCCTATAGGGAGAGAGGGTGGGGGGGGTAGTGTCGTAGCACCTAAACTAAAGCTACAGATCCAGAAAGGCAGGAACACAAATGGACACTAATGATGATCACCCAAAGCTCCCAATCACACCATCCACAGCATTCCTCGCTCTCTCTGGCTTACTCACTATCCGAGACAATGATGACGACCTGTACGATGATCAAGCAGTAGCATTCTGCGACTACCTTATGCACATTATCCTCGCCCAACCCGACACCGTACTCGCAATGCACGCCAGTGATCTAGACGACATCGGACAAACACTCATACACAACTGTGAAGCATGGTTATCGTGACACGATGCCAATCATGCAAAGCACAATTATCCCGATACGCAAAACCATCCGAAAAAGTATGCGCACCATGCGACAGGCGGATGGTCGCTACGAGCCAACAACACGCCTTCGAATTGCATCCGGCTGACCGCGACCACGCCGCCTTCGCCTTGCGTTGGCGTGGCTTGGAGTGGGATAGTATCCAGCGGCGCTTAGGGATGGTTTCGGTATCATCTGCGACTAGAGCGGCTAAGAGGTACGCTAACCGTAATGATTTGAGATTGCCGTGAATGCTTACCTAGAGAATCTGAATGACAAGATTTCGAGTGAAGCTCCTGTTGATCATTGGGGTGATCTTGATTGCGCCGGCGTTACGGTTCTGGATCTTGGTGCTGGCGACTTTGGGATGCGACACGAGAAGTCGTACATATCGACTGTTGATCATTGGCTTGGCTTAGGCGCTGAGCATGTAGTTGCGGTTGATATGAACTTGCGCGATTTAGTGGCTGTGGGTAGTGATGATCGCGTCACGATTGTTGCTGACACGCTGTTTCATTCGTCGCAGATTGATAGGATGATGGAAAATTATCTGCCAGCAATCGTGAAGGTTGATATTGAGGGTGCTGAGTGTTTGCTTCGTGATATGCGTCGAGCTACGTTCCGTATTGCTGAGGTGTGGCTGGTTGAGACTCATACTGATGAGCTCCACGATGACGTGTTAGTTGCACTTGATGATCATGGTTTTGATGTGGTGCGTGTGCGTGGTCATGTGGATTCGGATCGTTTCCGTGTTGTGTATGCGGTGAGGCGTGCTGATGGTTGAGCCGAGTCTGCCTGGTTGGAGGATGCCACAATTGCATCGCTGTCATGTTGCTGCGTTGAATCATGGTTATCGTATTGGGCTGGAGCTCGGTGAGAACGGAGCTGTGGCTGTTGCGTGTCGTGATATTGGTGGCGAGATGCCGACGATAGTGGTGATTGGTATTGATGTTGAGTATGTTGCGACGATCTTGTTTGCGAAGATGTTGCAGGAAGAGTATGTGCCTCGCTCGGTGACTCCGGGTGGGGAGTAGGGTCGGCTGGTTGGCTATGGCTATTATGCGTCCTTGCTTGGATTGTCGCGAGTTATCGTCGAATGGGTCGCGGTGTGCGCGGTGTGCTGGTAAGCGTGAGGCGTATAGGTCGGCTCGTAGAGTGCATTATCGTGGTGATTATGCGAAGCGTGCTGCCGAGGTTCGCGCTGCTGCTGTGACTTGTTGGTTGTGTGGTGATGGTGTGAGGATTGATGATCCTTGGACTGCTGATCATGTTCAGCCTGGTGATCCTGATTCGATTCTGATGCCTGCCCATCGTTCGTGTAACAGTGCTCGCGGCGACGCTAGAGGACGACGAGCAGAGCAGTATAACTCTATGGAGAAACGATGAATACGACTCATACACCCCCGTATACCCGTGGGGGTGGGTACATTCTAAAAAACCGACTGCACGCAGTACCCTGGGTCAC
>Ga0181349_1001274_pt1 | contig 10822 bp, 11 predicted proteins | sample Su13VDMM110SD_FD_130106 | JGI IMG/M metagenome (GOLD analysis project Ga0181349, IMG submission 130106) | Freshwater viral communities from Lake Michigan, USA - Su13.VD.MM110.S.D | ecosystem: Environmental > Aquatic > Freshwater > Lake | place: USA: Michigan | collected 2013-07-16 | reverse complement strand
TCTGTCTTTAGCAGCTTAAATAGATGCGATTCAATTCCGCCGAGCTTAATGATCTCTGCCTGTGGATTTACTCTACCAGCAAGTGTAGTCCTTATATAGTCTGGTTGTTCAAATATTTCCTTCTCAAGAAAATACTTGTAATGTTCTTTGGTGTAGGTTGACTGAACTGCAGATAACTCCTCAAAAGAGAATATAGAGTCAACTCCAGAGAAATTCTTAATTAAGATATTCTTGCCAGACTCAAGGATTGCATACCTGTTATTTTCAAGTACAACAGTCTTCTTAATGAAATAAGGAAGGGACGGAATATCGGACGAGATATAAAAATTCCCAGAATCAACGCCAATACAGAGTGGGGATCCGAGTCTGGCAAGAAAAAGCTTATTTGGATGATCCAGGTGTGCCATAACAAAAGCATAGGCACCCTTTAGTTCTGAAAAAACAGTATTGAGAGTCTTTTCAATATCTCCGCATTTTGCGTACCAATATTGAATAAGGTTTGGAATTACTTCTGTATCTGTTTCGGAATAAAATGTATATCCATTTGAAACAAGAAAGGCTCTTAGTTCGGTATAGTTTTCAATAATGCCGTTATGAACTACAGATATTCTTTTATCGTTAGAAAGATGGGGGTGAGCATTTGCCTCGGTAATGCCGCCATGAGATGCCCAGCGATCATGACCAAAGCCGACAATAGAGTCTCCAGTCTGGATTCCATCCGGCATGGCCTCTGGGTGTCCAACAACTTTCACTATATCAAAACGATCTTGATGAACTATGCTCATACCGCAGCTATCGTAGCCACGATACGATATGTTTGAGAGAAGCTCTTTAAGCTCTCCATAAAAATCTTTTTTACCTAGAATTCCTACTATGCCACACATGCTAATAAATTATAAATTAGTATGTATTATTATAATATAATATTATTTTCATCTAATAAATCTTTAATTTCAAAAACTTCTGAATCTGAAAGATAATTTGAAATATTTAATTTTGTTTTATTTATTTGCAATAAAACATCTTTATCTAATTGATGATCTTTTAAATTAAAAAATTTATAAATATTAGAAATAACACTTTGAGTGTTTATTGCAAAGTCATTATAATTAATTTCTAAATAATTTTCACTATTATTAAGCAAATTATATTGACTAAATCTATTTTTATAACTAATCCAGGCCATTACACCTCTAATATGTGGATCATATATAGTTAGGTTGATATCCCCATAGGTTCCCCAGGTTCTTTTAATATCATCATCTTTTAAGTTATTAATAAATCTTTTATAAGATTCTCCAATATAAATAGGATCTCTTACTATATGAACTATTTTTGAGTTTGGAAAAAATTCATGTAATAATTGTGGACATGCAGTTAGCATTGGATCTTTTTCAATTATAACTTTTGCATTCTGATTTTTTACTTTTCCAGTCTCTAAATATAAATCTTTTATATAACTATAGGTTATTTTTTTTAAATTTTTAAATAAAACTTTATTTACTTCATCTGATTTTATATTTAATTGAAACAAATAATTAGAATCGTTTAAAAAACTAAGAAATGTTAGCTCGTTAAATTCCACAATGTCTGGATGCATTCCGACAAGCTCTCCGAGTATTGTCGTTCCACTTCTGGGTATTCCAGTTATAAAATTTATTTTCATTTTAATGTTACTTCATAATATTGTTTATTAATTTTTTTGTTTTTAAATTAGGAAATAATAATTTATCATCAGGACCGTATTTGTATGGAGTTGGAAATCCCCTATCTACATAACTCTCCTCAAGCATATCATTATATCTAAAGTGAGAAGAGAATCTTATCTTGTTGGTTGTATTAATCCCAGACCTATGAACTAAAAATGATGAAAATATTAAACAATCACCAGCCTCTACCTCTATGCTTTTAAATATTAACTTTTTAGATATTTCTTCTGGAGTACGACCAAAATTATTTTCTACATTATCAGAAACAAGTCCGTTAAGATGAGATCCTGGAGATACCTCTAGTGCTCCAAGTTCCTTTCTGATATTTACGAGAGGTACCCACAAAACAACAGAGTTTATTGATCCCTGCATGCTTCTCCAATCCTGATGTTCAAATATGGTATGATTTATTTTTTGTTTTGAGGTTTTTTCATAATTAATAAATGTTACAGGTCTTGTACAAATATTTGGTTTTTTTATTTCAAATTTTTTTAATAAATCATACATTTTTTTAGAAGAACCAAGATTATGAATTAAAAATAAATTTTGACAATTTTTTGCACAACTTAAAAAGGTATCAAAATCTAAGTTAAATAAATCAACTAAGTTTTCTTCAAAAGAGTTATTTTTAATACTTTTATTTTTAAATTGAATATTAAAAATATCTTTTATTTCAAATAATATATCTTCTATATATTCTTTTTTTATAAGATTATTTATTTTTAAATAACCATTCTTTTTAAAAAAAATAATATCATCATTAGATATGTTTATTTCATTCAACATATTATCCAACTAACTTTTTCTTTAGATATTTTATCTATCTCTTCTTCCATGTTCATTATATAGCTTGCACCATAATCAATAGATTTTTTATTAGATATTCCATATCTAATATCCTGACCCTTTCTATTATCTGCATAAAAAATGTTATTATAAAAATTATCATCATTTTTTATAGAATTATAAATCATTTTTGCTATATCTATATTTTTAAATTCTTGTCCAGAGCTTATGTTATATATATCATTTTTGACGGAAGAATTAATGGATAGGTTGTAGATAACATTGCAGGTATCCTCAACATGGGTCCAGGTTCTTACATATGATCCATTTCCGTGTATTATTATTTTTTTAAAATCAGATAATCTGCTTATTGATTTTGGAATAAATTTTTCTGGATATTGCCTAAATCCATAATTATTTGATGGTCTAAAAATTAAATAATCTAAGTCATATGTTCTATTCCATGATGTCACAAGATGCTCTGCCGATGCCTTTGTTGCAGAATATGGGTTGGATGGATTTAATCTGTCTGTTTCTACAAAAAAACCATCCTCTATATCACCATAAACTTCATCTGTACTAATATGAACAAATATCGGTCTATCATACTTCGGTTTATTTCTTACTAATTCTAGTAAATTTTGAGTTCCAAATATATTAGACTCTATAAATTTTTGGCTTCCATCAATACTATTGTCTACATGAGACTCTGCTGCAAAGTGAAAAATATAGTCATAATTATCTATATAGTCTATTTCATTTATATTTTTTTGAATAAAACTATATTTATTGTTTATTTTTAAAAATTTTTTTTCAAAAAATAAATCAGAACAATAATTTATCTTGTCAATATTGACGACAAAAAAATCATTATCTAATAATTTTTTTATAAAATGTTTTCCTATAAAACCCAAACCACCAGTAACTAATACTTTCATTTTTTCACTTTAAATTAAAATTGTTAATATTTTATTATACTACAATATAAAATTAAATATATAATTTTGTGTATTCTATCTCACTTTTACAAATCTATTTTAATTTAATTATAAAGCATATATTTTTTCTATCATCACTAACATCGGGATATTCTAACATTTCAGAGTCCCCAAGTACAAACAGATATATAAACTAATATTATTTTTATAATAATTTGTCATGACTATTCCAAAATACATTATTAATGTATTTTGGGTTTATAAATATATTTAAATTCATTATTCATTAAAATTTAAGACCCATCCATTATCCTCTAGGACCGTAACTGATAGTTTATTTTCTTTTGCAAAATCATGCAATGCTGATTGAACTCCTTCCCAATTGTAATCATCGCCCCAAATAAGACCACTTCTTTTTATCTTTGAATACCAGATTTGCAAATCTTGAAATACAGACCCATAGTCATGAGCACCATCTATATAAATTAAATCAATTGTCTTATCATCAAATTTTTTTGAAGCCTCTGATGCCTTTTCTACAATTAGATTTACAAATCTATCATATTTTTCTTTTTTAATTATTTTTTCTAACATTTTTCTATTTTTTGACATATGATGATGAAATTCACTTAATGTTGGACTTGTATTTTCATTAAGTAAATTTCCATTAGAATAATTATTAGTTTCCCAAGGATCTATACCAAATATAATATTTTGATTATCTTCACATATATCACAAATCTCTAATAAAGAAGCACCACCGTAAACTCCAATTTCAATTATTTTACCATTTTTTATTTTTTTTACAAAATCAATATATTGTGATATGCGTGGAGAACTAGCCCAACCATATATCTCATATTGTTTAAAATTTCTTTTATTACCCCAATCGTGACTCATTTCATTCTCCTTTAAGTGAAGCTGTAGCATATCCTATACCTTCTTTTCCAAAGCCATTACCATTATAAAACATAAATTTTTGATTATTGTCTATAACAACATATGGGTATTCTACCATAATCGAATCCCATCCCTCTTCGGAGATGTCTAAATCTATTTTATCATCAATATTCCATGTAAAACCATCATTAGAAACAGCACATTTAATTCTATAACTATTAATTTTATTATTTCTATAATCTGTTTTATTTCTAATAGAATACCACATATAATATTTATTATTTTGTCTTACAACCTTTGCTTGCGAGACACCGCCCTGCTGACCTATTAATGGTATACAAGTTAAATTAAATGGTTGCCAATCATAGCCGTTAACAGACTCGGCATATTTTATATCATAAAAAGGCTCTATAATACCATCATGTTCTTCCCATTTTCTGCAAGATAAATACCAAGCTCTCCATATATTATTTTCAATTAAAATTGACATAGTACCGGTATAGCCGGGCTCTTTATATGAACATCCGAAAACTGGTCCTGTGGAAAATTTTTTATAGGTTTTTCCTTTATCTTCGCTAATTGCCAATCCAATTGTATTAAAATATGGCACATCTTTTCTATTAGACCATCCAATATAATAAAGATATTTTTTATCGTTATAATTAACGATCTCAGTAGGCATAACCCCTGCCTGGTCAAATGTACCTAGCTCTCCTAATGATAAAAATGGTTGTACTTGTTCAAACAAAACATTACTTGGTTTACTTTTTTCAATATCAAAATATTTTGGATAACTTTTGTTTTCTATTCTATGAGAATAGAAAACTCTCCAGAAGTTATCATTTTTTGTATCAACAACTGGTAATTGTGCCCAATGTTTATTGAACACAATACCCTTCTTTATCCACATCAATAAACCTCAATTGATTTCTTTTCTTGTTTTTTAGCTGGACTTCCAATATAGAATCCATCTGGCTCTGTATTTTTAGTTATCAGTGAACCCATAGCTATTAATGTTTTTGTACCAATAGTCGTATAATCTCTTATAGTAGCATTGACACCTAGCCAACTATTCTCTCCGACATCACAATGACCAGATAAAACTATATGAGAGGTAAAGAAAACGTTATCTCTTATTACTGAGTGGTGTCCAATATGATTACCGCTCCATAATACTACGTTATCACCGATCTCAACAAATGGTTGTATTGTATTGTCTTCGAGAATAAAACAGTTTTCTCCAATACGCTGTGTTAAAACTGTAGCTTTAGAACTTATATATGATATACACTTATAGCCTTTATCTTTAATATCTTTGTATATTCTCTCTCTAATGGTATTCATTCTTACTCCGGTCATAGGTGCAAAAAAATCATACTCAGATGGGGCATATTTGCTTTCTATATTTTCAAACTCTAAAACAGGTAAGTTTTCAAATGTCTTACAATCTATAAATTGTTTATTAATAACAAAAGCTGCTATAGTATATTTGCTATTATAATTTTCATCATTTTCAATATAATACTTTGCTAATTGAGCAGTATCTTTAGTACCAAAAATTAAAAGCTTTCTTTTCATTATATTAACTCATATTCATTTAATAAATTTATAGTATCTTTTCCATTATTCATCAAGACATCAATAATAGATATATAATTCATTGGTTTTTTGCAATTTAAAAAATATAAATCAATATTTTCATCTTTAAATTGATTTTTTGAATATAAAATTTGTCCACCAATAGAGTTTATATAAGTATCAGAGCCAATAGTCTTACATATGTCTATCAGCCTCTGTCCTTTACTTGATTTAATATTATTAATATTAGAACTTCTGTTAATATTTGTTTTAATGTTTAAATAACAACACACGTTTTGTAGCGAGGCAATAGAAATATCAGAGATATTATTACCTGAATTTAAAGTAGTTTCAATAATTGTATTAATTTCATTAAAATATTTACTTTTGTTGTAAGAAGTATAAATAGTTTTTAAAAATATTAATTTCCATTTATCATAATCTTCCGCCACATAATGTTCATTTATTTTTCTATTTCGCGATATATTCTTAAGTGGAATGGTGAATAAGTGTTCTTTAGAATTGACAATTATTTTATTTCTATTAATCCAACCTTTTTTTATAAAAGCAACATCATCATATGCATAGAAATTATCAACTGACTGTATCAGTTGGTAATATCCAATGTATGGAAAAATATATGGTTGCATAATTGCTATTTTCATAACTAAATTATTTCCAATATTTTTTCTGAAATATAATCAACCGAATTATTTGAAAGCTGATCATTAATTGGAAAATTAATTATTCTTGAAAATATATATTTTGAATTTTTTTTATTTTTTATTGGGTTATAATATTTGTAAACTTCTATATTTTTATTTATAAAATAATCTTTATTAATTTCTTTTTTAAAAATAACAGGAATACTTCCATAAATGCAATCATCCGAATAATTAAATAATAAATTTTTAATATTATTAAAATATCTTTTTTGAATTTCAATATGTCTATCTAAATTATATTGCAAAATATTATCATAGATATATGCAATCGTATTGTCACTAACTTTAAAATTAGAGGTGTATGGACTATAGTCTCGAGAGGTTTCTGTAAATCCAAAGCATATTATTGAATTAAATTCTTCTTTCAACTCTTTTGGAACAACTATAAATCCGCCCTCTCCAAAGCCAAGATACTTTGTATGGTGAAAACTTCCAAATGAAAAATTTCCAAAATTACAAATATTTATTCCGTTGTGTTTTGATAAAGGAGAGCTTGCGTTATCAAATATTATTATCTTATTATTTTTTTTACCAAAATTAACCCAAGAATCAATTTGTGATTTTGTTCCAAAAAGATTTGTAACTATAAATGCATCATACTTTTTATTATTTTTATAATTAAAATAATCAAAAGTATTAAAAGATATATCAATCGATGTGGTATTAAAATTATTTACAAAAGCAGATGGAAATGTAAAATCAGAACACGCAAATTTTATTTTTTTATTTTTTGAATACAAATAAAACATTATTGCATGTAGTGCTGATGTCCCATTGTTAACGCAAATAACTTCTTTTGTGTCATCTAATAAAAAATATTTTTTTAAAAAAAATTCAAAGTTTAACTTTAGAGGACTATTGTTTGTCATTTTATTTGATAAAATATATTCTTTTAATAAATTTTTTATATTTTTAAAGTTTGGATTTTTTTGTTTAAAATATTTAATCATTGTATATTACAATTCCTTCTTTTGAAATATTTTTTTGATTCAAAACAATTTTTTTATTATGAATATCTCTATGTATTATACCAGATTTTAAATTATATATATATGTTTTATAATCTTCAACAGATCCTGGATTATGTTCTCCCATTATGCCAATGTTATATGCTCTACTATATATTGACTCATATATATTCAAACTATGATGATTTGCTATGTGTGAAGATAGGCCATCCCCACCCAATATGCCCAGTGTTGGATATCCCGGCTTTCTATTTATATTTAATGAGATAAAAAAATCTTCCGATAATAAGGCTAAATCACCATTATTATTTGTTAATTTTAAATTTTTTTTAAAATTAATTAATTCTTCAAAATACTTAATTGAATAATTAATTCCAAGTTTAGTTATAAATACTCCCCAAGGAATATAGCATAGTGTTTTTTTTAAAATATTTATTTTATCTAAATCAAGAGAAGAGCCATATAAACTTAGTGAATAAAAGTTATTATCAATTGAAGATATTTTGTCTATAGAAGATAATGCAAAATCAAAATAAGAAGATGCTACCAATATATCATCTTCTATGACAAAACATCCATCGTAATTATTGTTTAAAACTATGTTTTTAAATGTAGAAAAACAAGTATCCTCTGTTATTTCTTTATTTTCTACTTCTAAAAATTTTACATTTTTATTAGAATTTAATATATTTAATATTTCTTTTTTAACTAATAAATTATTTTCTTTTGGAAATTTTTTTGGTATACCCTTAACAAAGATACAGTAATAATCAATATTTTTTGAATATTTTTTCCAATAGTTAATATTATTTTCCAAAGAAATATTTGTCATTTCAGGTCTTTCAAAGTGAAAATTTACTACTGCTAGTCTCATTTGTTTTCCATGATGTTGATTAGTTTATTTGTAGCAATATCATAAGTTTCATAGTCTCTAATATATTTGCTTGCAGCCATACCTTTTTTAAATGCCTCTTCCCTATTTAGGTATACGTGCTTTATAACTTGGGCCAGGTCATCAACGCTTCCTTTTGCAAATTCTCCAAAATCACTACTTCCGTTATTCATTGTCCAAACCTCTGGAGGATAAACAGCAGGCTGCAATGAGGATGGATTTATCCAGTAAGAGATATTATCCTTACAAATTTCTGACAGGGAGCTCCAGTTCATTAATATAACTGGCATACCAGTTGACATGGCCTCCCTGGGTGGCAGCCCAAAGCCTTCTCCATTTGATACAAACACCATGCAATCAGAACTATTAACCAAATCTAACATTTGACTGTGATTATATCTTTCATATATAAAATTTACATTTTTATACTTTAAACTATTAAAACTTTTGGTCCCTGCTGTTAGTTTTACAGTAAGACTAACATTTGGGTTATTTCCAAAAACTTTTGTAAAGGCATCCAGTGTTAATTGATAATTTTTTCTAGTATTTTCCCAGTGAGCATTTGCAAATAATAAAAATTTAAAGTTTTTTTTATCAAAGTTTCTTTCATAAAATGGCCAAAGATCTGGATCTACCCCAAGGTTTATTACATCGGTGGGTATTTTAATTCCATTATTTATGAATATTTCTTTGCAAAAATCAGATGGCACAAGAAGATTATCAAATTGGCTATTTATTATTGACGGCCATGATGAGGGTATTTTTGTTGACTCAAACATGGTTAGTATATATTTTTTAATATTTGGATCAGAAATGAATGGTGTTGAGTTTGGAATATTAAAAAATAAATAGTTCTTAGGATTATATGCTCCATAAGTGTTTCTATCTATAATTAAGTTAGAAAACTTATTACTCACATCAGAAGTTTGGATTGTTGGAATTATTCTAATTTTTGACTTATCGCTAAGATTCTCACAAAAGTAATGTGCAGAATTTCCATATCCATCACATCTATTTGCTGGACATTCAATTAAAAAATTTATGTCTTCAATTATTGAAGTTTTTCTATTTGTTAGTAAGTATTCTTCGCTATTAATTAATATTTCAGGAATATCGCTTATCTTAATTGCTTTGGATAATACGAGATTTGAAAAGCTTTTTAATCCACCCTCATCAGAGGGTCTATTTAAATATTTTAAATAAAACTTATTTATTATTAAATTTAATGATTTCTTATCTTTATAATCAATATGGATTGTTTTTACGCTTTCATTAATCCAAGAGAACCCTTCTTTTACTAGCCCTATTTTTAGATATTCTAAATCATCAAAGTTTTTTATTTTAAATAAAAATTTTATTTTTTTAAATGAATAACTTTTATTTATATTAAAAATATAACTTGAATCAAAAAAATTAGGATCTTTAATTTCTTCATTATTAAATGTTTTTTTTGAAAAAATTCTTAATCTTAAATCTTTATCGTCTGTTATTTTTTTAAAAAAACAACTATAATTAATTAACAGTGTATCATCAATTAAATGATAGTTATAATTATATGATGAAATTAAATTATCCATTTATTTTTTTCTTCCGATTTTTTTAGAAGCCGTCTTCTTTGAGGCATCTAGTTGAGAGATCGGGTGAAGCCCTTCAGCTAGGGATTCGATTTTAATAGTTGGTTCAATAAAATCTTTAGAATCAATATAGTCGGTATCATCAATACTGACCTCTGGCGGAACTTCCTTTGCAGGTTCTATATCTTCGGCTGTAGCTAATTCCCGTTCTACAGATAAAAATTTTACTTCATGTAGTTCTGGCTCACTTACTGGCGCCGGCATTTCATTTTTAATAGAGATGATTGTACTTTCATGCCACCTAACTCTCTCATCACATAGTCCAAAGTTGAATTGGTCAACTTCTTCAATTTCGGTTGGCTCAAAATAGCTAAAAAAGAAGCCCTTCTTTCCCATAAAGGAAGGAGCAATTCCAAAGATATAGCGGCTAGAGGATAGGGAGGGGTCTCTAACGACTTCGCCATTTTTCATAACTACGCTATGAAGTCTAAAGTTTAATCTATTTTTAATTAAAATTCTCGGAATATTCACAGAAAGTGAAACATGCCACTTTCCATCTTTTTCGTCTAAATATTGATTCATAATCCCTTCCTAAAGAATGCTTTTTATTAAGCTCATAATACTATCAGATGATAGATTATTAATATTTTTATTGATTAGCATATTTTTTTTAATATATGACTTATGGTTTTTATAAACATCTCTCATTATTGCTTTTAAGCTATCCACATCTGGCTGGGCCCACCTTTGAG
>Ga0181349_1001271_pt1 | contig 10837 bp, 10 predicted proteins | sample Su13VDMM110SD_FD_130106 | JGI IMG/M metagenome (GOLD analysis project Ga0181349, IMG submission 130106) | Freshwater viral communities from Lake Michigan, USA - Su13.VD.MM110.S.D | ecosystem: Environmental > Aquatic > Freshwater > Lake | place: USA: Michigan | collected 2013-07-16 | reverse complement strand
TGTAAGTGAAGGAGTTGTTGTATTTGTTGGTGTAAATGAAGGTGTGTTTGTTGGAGTTTCAGTTGGTGTGCTAGTTGGTGTATCCGAAGGAGTGTTTGTTGGGGTTGCTGTTGGTGTTGGTGTAGGAGTGGTTGTAGACGTTGTAGTCGGAGTGGGTGTTACTGGACATGCAGCACTAGGATGAAAAGCTATACAATCGCCACAATCTAAATATGTACCAGTTATAAAATCAGTTCCAGAATTCCAAGGATATGTAGAATAAGGCCCAGGAAGTGAAGCTAAGGCCGCAGTACAACCAGTAAATAAAAGAGATGGTATTTCCAAATAGTACCAATTACCAGGACCCACAAATAAATCAGTATTTGATGTTACTTCTAATTGTAAAGCTGGTTCACAACATCCTGAAAAATAATAAACAAAAGATGCCGGAGTTGGTGTTGGGGTTGGTGTGGGTGTCGGTGTTAAATCACCACAGGTTTCTTGAGATGTGATTAAACCAGCACCCCCAGTAACAACATATACTGTGATAGGGTCAACATTATAATTAATATACCAGCCATTTGATACTGGAGTTGTGCATGCAACGTCTACGTACAAACTTTGCCCCACCGCTGGAGTGGTGCTAGGACTTACATAAAGATTATCAATACTAGGTGTGGTACAAGCAGCATTTTTACTGACAGTACTATAACGCATTGAATTAACTACCGTGCACATTTCAAATTTTTCCTACTGATAAATACCCTATTAGTTTTTTTCCTAATAAAGATTAAACTAAGAATACGCTAATAAAGAAAATATTGAATATATTTATCTATGTGAGACTTCTTAAAACTGTAGAAAAATTAATTCAAGAGGCTGAAGAACAATATACTTTAGCAGTAGAGAAAGGTTTACCTATAAATGAGGTGGACAAATTAGAAGAAAATTATAGAAAGTCTTTGAAATTAATGGACATGTTGGAAACCAAGAAAAAGCGTAAATAAGGTTTTACAAACTTTAAAATTTTATTAGTTTTATCACAAACGATTTTTTGTGAAAAGAGATATTACGCGCCAAGATTTATTTAATGAAATAAAAAACGACTTTGAACACGGATATGGTGTTGAAGTTGGCACTTTTAAAGCAGAATTTTCGAAATTTATTTTGGAGAACTGGAATGGTACGTTGTATATGGTTGACGTATGGAGACCATTAGGAGATGAATACCTAGATAGTAGCAATCACAAAAATTATCAGAATCAAATTTACTCCCATGCAATGGAAAACTTGCAAGGTTTCGAAGACAGGGGAATTATGATTAGAGCCAATTCACAAAAAGCTTCTGAAATCTTTCAAGATGAATCTTTAGATTTTGTGTATATTGACGCAAATCACGCATACGATTTCGTTGTTGATGACATTAATTATTGGTATTCTAAAGTAAAAAAAGGCGGCTATCTTTGGGGACATGACTACCTCAGTTTGGATTGGTATAACGACCCGAATTTTTTAACAAATCAAAAAGATAAACACATTTATAGTAATAATTTCTATCACGGAGTATTTGGCGTAAACCCCGCTGTTGATGAATTTTGTAAAAAAAATAATTATGAACCAATTATTACAAAAGAGTTTTTTGGTACTTGGTTAATCAAAAAAATTTAAAAATGAAATTATCGATAATTGTTTTGTCTTATAATTTTGAGAACTATATCGAACAATGTTTGACTTCAATTTTAAATCAAAAAACTAATTTTGATTTTGAAGTTTTAGTAAGGGATGATTTTTCTAAAGACAAATCTGCTTCCATTATAGAAAGGGTTTTATATTTGTATCCAAATTTAAAATTTGTCAAAGGAGAAACTAACTTAGGGTTTTCAAAAAGTTATGAAGAACTTTTAATAAAATCTTCTGGGGAATACGTCGCATATTTTGATGGTGATGATTATTTGATAAATAAAAATAGTTTACAGACTCACGTAGATTTTTTGGATTCAAACCCAGATTACATAATGTCATGTGCAGGTTATTGGGAAAAAGATACAGAGGAAAATTATGCACCTCCAACTCCAGTAAACTGGTTGTGCCCTAGAATTCATGATGGTGAATTTAACATTTCAACTGAGCATTACTTTACGATGAACCCTTCCCACTTTAATAGGGTCTACCGAAAATTACCCAATACTTTTTTTGATTACATGTATGAAATGCCAATGTTAGATTGGCCAATAAATTTTGAATTATCATTACGAGGAAAAATTAAATATTTGGATTTTCCTTCCGGAATTTATAGAAAACACTCTGGGGGTTTAATGAACAATTTGTTGAATAAAGAAATTGGCGATAAATTAGTTGAAGTTTTAAAAGAACGTCAAGAAAAATATATGAAAGAAAATGGCAAATAATGTTTATAGAAATACCCAAGAGTTTGAAGAAGCGCTTTCAGACTACACAGGGGCACCATACGTGGTTGCTTTGGATAATATGAGTAATGCACTTTTTTTAGCCCTGTATTATGAAAAAAACGTAACTAAAAAAATTAGTTTAGATAAAATTACCATACCTTCGAGAACTTATCCATCAGTTCCCTGTGAAATAATTCATGCAGGTTTGAAGGTCGATTTCAAAGAAGTCAATGGAAACACAATCAAGGGTGCTTATAATTTAGAGGGGAGCAATGTTTGGGATTCTGCGTTAAGATTTACCGCTGATATGTATATTCCCGGAAGTCACATGTGTATATCTTTTACAGGCCCCTACAAACATTTTAAGTTAAGTAAAGGTGGTGCAATCTTTACTGATAGTTTGGAAGCATACCATTGGTTCAAACGCGCTCGATATAGTGGTAGACGAGAATGTTCATACCATGACGATTATTTTGACATGTTAGGTTGGAACTTTTATATGATGCCAGAGCTTGCTGCAAGAGGTCTTCTTTTAATGAACCAGTTTTACAATTTTGACGGGACTAAAAAGCATAACGAGGATTTAGAATTACCTTATCCTGACTTATCAAAATTTGAAATTTATAAAAAATAAAAAAAAACATTAAAAACTTATGAAAGTTGAAAAAGTAATAATGTCGTGTGATGATTCACATTACCAAGAGTATTGGCCTGTGGTTTCCAAGGTTTGTAAAAAACAATTAGGCGCAACTCCAGTATTATTTAAAATAGGAGAAAAAGAAACCGATTTTTATTTTGATGGAAACGGATTGGTTAAGGAAGTCAAAGCCCTGCCAAAAATTCAAACAAGTATTCAAAGTTTATTCTATAGAATATACGGAACTAAGTTTTTTCCAAATGAAGTTTGTCTCATATCTGACCTTGATATGATGTTAATAAGTTATGACTATTTTCAAAACACAATAAAAGATTTCCATGAGGACAGTATAGTAGTATATTCCAGTGATGCTTATGATGTAAATAGAAATGACTCAAAACAATGGTTTGATTTTAATGTTTTTGCAATGTGTTATAACGCAGCAAAGGGCAAAATATTTGAAGAAGTGTTGGATTTAAAGGGTAGTTTTTCTGACTTTTTGGACAAGTTGAATAACTTTAAATACGAAAAAACATTAGAGTGGTTTGGGGACGAGGTATATTTAACAAAAAAAATTGAACAATTTTCGGATAAATTTCAAGTACATAAATTAAGACGTGGTTATGAGGAAGGATTTGTCGTTAAAAATAGGATTGAAAAGTGGAATTTTCCTGTAGATTATACCGATGAACAAATGAAATTACTTAATATTCGGGATGTTAGTTATGATAAAAACCTCTTGAAAGAGGGATTTTATTTAGATTGTCATTGCATAAGACCTTTCGGTTCATATGAAAAGGAAATCAATGATGTTGCTGATATTATAATTAAAGAAGAAAATTTAATTCAAACTATCCAAGGACAAGATTATAGTACAGTAAATGACAGGTGTTTAATTCATAGTGGGGATATAGTGGATATCGGTTGTTTAAATTGGGATTGGAGTGAATTTTTTATCGGGAAGAAAAGAGTAATTGGTGTTGACCCTTTTGAAAATGAAATTAAACATACAGAACTTTTCAAAGGAGTAATCGGTAAAGAAGACGGCGTTATAAAAATAAAAAACGAAGGTATAAAAACATCTACGAATAACTCAGAGGACGGAGAAGACGTAAAAGTTAAAACATGGAAAAATTTTTGTAAAGAATTCTCAATAGACAAAATTTCATTATTGAAAATCAATATTGAAGGCGCAGAATATGATTTGTTAGATAGTTTTGATGAACAAGATTTTGAAAATATTGACCAGATAGCAATAAGTTTTCACGATTGGATGGTTCCAGAATGGAAATCAAAAACAGAAAAATCTTTAAGGATTTTAGAATCAAAAAATTTCACGTTACAAAAAATAAATAATCCTTGGAATTGGTTTTTAGCAACCAAAAAAGAATTCTTAAATAAGAAATCTCAAAATGAGAAATCTCAAAATGAGAAAAAAAATGAAATTCATATTTCTTTTTTAGATACTCCACGAGTAACAATTAAGGGTGACACCTTACAAAATTACTTTGTCGAATTTTTGGATGAGAATAACTATGTTATTTATTCATCCGAAATTCAAACAGGAATGTGGACATCTTGTAGTAAAAAATACTATAACAAATGGAAAATTAAGGTTAACGGCGAAATCGTTCACGATTTAAACAATACATTCATTCCTTACTATAACAAAGTGATGATTTACATCGATAATCGATAGTTATTTCAATGAAATGAAAAATAAAAAATGAGACTAGCATTATTTGGATATGGAGGTCATGCACGTGAAGTTGCGTTACAGATAAATAAACCTGTAGAATTCTTTGTTGACGATGAATACGTAAATGAATTTACAAAACCAATTAGTGAGTTTAATCCTGAGACACACATGATGATGGTTGCAGTTGCAGATTCACAAGAAAGAAAAAGAATTGTTGAAAAACTACCTAAAGAGACAACATATTTTACATTTATTCATCCAACAGCAATTATAATGGATAACAACGTTGAAATTGGTAATGGAAGTTTTATTGGCGTTAATTCTATTTTAACAACCAATATAAAAATTGGTTCTCACGCTTTATTAAATAGGAGTGTTCAAATAGGACACGATTGTAAAATTGGGGACTATTTGAGTTGTATGCCAGGGGTTATAATTTCCGGAAACAACACCATAGGGGATTATGTTTATTTTGGCGCGGGTTCTGTAACCAAAGAAAAGCTAAACATTACCAGTGGAGTTACCATAGGTTTGAACTCAGGGGTAATTAAAGATATTGTTGTACCAGGAACTTATGTTGGCACACCCGTAAAAAAAATTTATTAAAATGAAAAAATATTTTATCACACATACCACAAAAAATTACGAGGAAATTACCCTAAACTTAGTTGAAAGTGTTAGGAAATATTCTAAATATCCAATAATCGTTTACACAATTGACTATGATGCCAGTGAAAAATTACAATCTCAAAATGAATGTGTCAGATTAGATTTAAATTTACCAGAAGTTTCAGAAAAAGATTTTGTTTCAGAAAAAGGGAATTCATATGTTAAAAGGGAAACTTTAAGAACTTTTTTAACCCTATCGGCAAAAATTGATAGTTTAATTCATGCAAGTAAAAATGGTATTGATGAATGGGTATATTTAGATTCAGATTGTGTCGCAAATTATAATGTTGATGATTTGTTTGATTATGTCCAGAGGGTAGAAAATTATCCTTTAGCCACTTTAGGGCCTCTAGAAGTTCTTTTAGTTTCTGATGGCAATGGTTCTTACAAGGGTGACCCCTGGTGGAAAAAAGATGGTACTTATGATGCTGAAGCAACTCTGGAGTGGCCCTTGATGAATTTTTTCCAAATGCAACCCGACCAAAGAGGAGATTATTGCACAACAAATATTATAGTTGGCAAATCTTCAGTATTACCCTTTTTGAAACTTTGGAAAAACACAAAAGAGGTAATTGCAAGTTTACCCAATTTTTTTGAATATGCTCCTTTACATGAAGAAACAATTTACAATGTTCTTTCATGGCGAGACTTTGATTTTTCTAAAACTATACCCATGTCATATATCAATATAACGAGCAGTGACACCGTTAAACATTTTTTTAAAACAAATGTAGATGAAGATACTCATATCACTACTTTTTATAAATTACCAAAAAACAAATCAAAAATAAAAGTATTTCATGGGGAAAAAAGGTCTGAAGAAATTTCAAAAGTATTTGAATTAATTAATCAACAGACAGCTAAAAATCTTAAAATTTTATTTTTAGCCCCTCATCTATCTACGGGTGGTATGCCCGGTTTCATATTGAAGAGAATAGAATCTATTCAAAAATTTTATCCCAATCATGAACTTTTTGTTGTCGAGTATAATAATTTGAGTAATGAATATATTGTACAAAAAAACTTAATTAGGTCTTTAATACCAGAGTCTAACTTTTTCACATTAGGTGAAAATAAAATGGAGCTGTTAAACATTTTAAAAGAAAATAATATTGATGTTGTACACATAGATGACATGGTGGAATGTTTGAACTTTAACCAAACTTCTCCTCCTGAATTAATGAATGCAATTTATTCTAACGATAGAAGTTGGCGTGTAATTGAAACGTGTCATAATGTATCATTTCAACCTCAAATTGATAAAATTTTCAATCCTGATGGTTATGCTTTCTGCAGTCCATGGCATAAAGAAAAATCTTTTTCCATGATGAAGTCTCCATCAAAATTAATTGAGTTTCCTTTGGAAAATAAATTTGTAAATGAAAATACAAAAGAAGAAGCAATTAAACAATTAGGTTTAAACCCTGACAAAATTCACATTGTGAATGTTGGACTTTGGACACCAGGAAAAAATCAAAGAGAAGGAATAAAACTTGCTACATTACTTGAAAAAACTAACTCAGAAATTGAGTTTCATTTTGTAGGTAATTTAGCCCCGAATTTTGAGAATTATTGGGGACCTTTAGTAAAAAAATTACCAAAAAACGTAACAGTTTGGGGAGAGCGGGCAGATGCAAAAACTTTTATTGAAGCTTCTGATATTTTTATGTTCAATTCAACTTGGGAATGCAATCCACTTGTTCTTAAAGAAGCAATTTCTTTGGGTAAAAAAATACTCGCAAGAAATTTAGTAGAATACTTGGATACTTTCAAACCTTACATTACAAAAATTAATGACGATTCAAGAAAAACAGTTGATTCAATTTTACGTCTTGTTAAAGATGAAAAAAGTTATTTGGTAAAAGATGGATTAGTCGAAGAGTTTGCTAAATCTCACATTGAATTTTATAAGTCAATTTCTAATAATCTTCCCCTTCAACACGATGTAGTTGCAAGCCAAGTAAAGATTATCAACCATTATATTGAAGAACCATTTTTAGAAATAAAAGGCGATTCAGATTCTGACTTTTTGATTAAATTCTTTGATGAAGATGGTGTTTGTCACTATGAAAACACTATCAAGTCAAACCATTGGGTTAAACTTTCACGAAAATACTATACAAAGTGGACTGTTAAGGTATGGGAGAATAATAAACTAATACACAACAAAACTTTAGATTATAATAATCAGCGAGTTTACATAGCCTTTGATAGTAAATCTTTAGGTGATACAATTGCTTGGTTACCCTACGCTTTAGAATTTCAAAAGAAACATAACTGCAAAGTGATTGTATCAACTTTTTGGAATAGTTTATTCGTGGGTACTTACCCTGAACTTGAATTTATTGAACCAGGTTATCCGGCTTACGGAATTTATGGGATGTATAAAATTGGTTGGTTTTATGATTCCGCATATGAACCCGAACTTCCAAATACAATACCCCTTCAAAAAGCTGCAACAAATATATTAGGTTTGGATTTTGAAGAAATCAAAACAAAAATTAGTTTTAAGGAAGCTTCAAGACCTTTGCCTGAGAAATATGTAACTATTGCAACAAACTCAACTGCAGGTTTAAAATTTTGGACAAGAGAAGGTTGGCAAGAAGTAATCAATTACTTAGTGGATTTGGGATATAAAGTGATAAATGTTTCCAAGGAAGATAATCCATTCAGAAATGTTACTAAAATTAAAGACACCTCCATTGAGAATACTATTAACTATATTCACCACAGCGAGTTTTTCATTGGGTTATCCAGTGGGTTATCCTGGCTTGCTTGGGGTTTGGATAAGAAAATTGTAATGATTAGCAATTTTACCGAAGAAAATCACGAATTTACTTTGAATTGCTTTAGAGTCGTTAACAAAAATGTATGTAACGGTTGTTGGAACAAGCCTGAATTAAAATTTGACAAAGGTGATTGGAACTGGTGTCCATTACATAAGAATACTCCAAGACATTTTGAATGCCATAAATCAATAACATCTGGAATGGTGATTAAAGAAATTCAAAAAATTATAAAATGAGAAGAACATACATTACATTTACCCATGGATATGAAAATGATGAATTGACAAAAATTTTAAAAAAAAGTATTGATGAATTTTCTGAATATGAATTAAAAATTTTTACACCAAAAGATTTTGATTTTCCTTATGAATACGATAATGCTACATTCTGGAAAAACGGTAACGGACTCGTGATGAAAATACATTCTTGTCTAAAATCATTGGAGGAATATGATGAGGTAGTTTGGCTAGACACTGACATTGTTGTTACGGAAAAAATTGACAAGATTTGGGATAAGACCACTCTTCTTGAAAACTATCCTCTTCTTCCTAAATCTAGATTTTCGAACAATAAAACAAATCCAACAGGACAGGACCCATCTATGTTAGTCCAATATAAGAAAAATCTTTGCATTTTTTTTAATACTAATTCTACTGATGTAGATGAGCTTGAATATCTTCAAGCCTGCACGATTTTGTTCAATAAAAATTGTGTTGAATATTTTAACACTACATTATCTTATTTTGATTCTTTTGATTCACATAATTTAACCCATGGTGATGAGTCCATTATGAATGGTTTGAATTGGAAATACAATCTTACAAAAAACTTGGGTAACATATTTTTATGTTCAGATTTCTATCATGGTAATTTGAAAAATTTTATCAGTTTAGAAAAAAAAGAAGATTATCCAAAATTACTAAATTACAATCTCATCGAAAACAATTTTGATGATATTTTATTTTTTCACGGAACTAAATCTTTAATTGTCGCAGACATGTTACTTGAAACCCTTAAAAAATTCAAAAAAACAAAAAAACTTTCTTTAGGGGAAATAATGAAAAATAATGGTAGTGATAAGAGCACTAAACACAACTACACAAAATTGTATTCGGTATTATTCGACAAATTTCAAAATGAAAAAATTAATTTGTTTGAATTGGGTATTGGAAGTAATTGTGAAACTATCCCTTGGAACATGACCTCTAAAGGTGTCCCAGCAGCATCCTTGAATTCTTGGTTGGAGTATTTCCCTTTTTGTAATGTTTATGCGGCAGACATTGATAAAAATATTCTTTTTAATTCTAAAAGAATCAAAACCTTTTATTGTGACCAACTCAACGAAAACTCAATAAAAAAATTGTGGCAGAATTCAATTTTAAAAAATTTAGAATTTGAAATTATGATTTTAGATGGTGTACATACTTTTGAAGCAAATATGTTTTTTCTAAGTTTGTCTATACACAAATTAAAAACAGGTGGAATTTTTGTAATTGAAGATATTCACAAAAATCATTTGGATTTGTATAAAAAGGAATTAAACAATTTGGAATATTGGTTTCCAACATTTGAAATCTCGCTCATTGAGTTATTAAAGTCTTCAGAACATGTGGAAGATAATTGTATTATGGTTTTTTATAAAAAAAACTAAAATAAAAAAAAATATAATTTAAAACAAAAAAGGGGCCTAAGCCCCTTTTTTTATTCTTTACTCGGTTTATATTCGAGAAGAACTTTATTTACGTCCCTTCTTTCCGCATGAACTATGAAATACGTATCTACTTCACCACACTGACAAGCCACATAAACTTTGTTATTTTCAACTTTTTCAACGTAATGTTGACATGGTTTTCCGATTGGTGTAAGTTGAACGCTTATTGAAGATTCGTCAGCTAACCCAGTCCAGTAATCTGGGAGTTCAATCACGTTTTCCAAAGTTCTACCTCTGAAGTATACACCGTGTTCGGGTCCCTCCAAGTTACCATATTGTAGTCTCCACGGTTCACCTTTTGTTGGGTGAGTGATGTCAAACGATTTGGATACCGCTGTGATTGCACTGAAGTTCAACAAACTCGCAGAACCCTGTCCATCCATTGTACCCGTATTGACATCTACTTCGGTTACATCTCCAAGAACAATTGTAGTTCCATTGTCGCTAATACTAGAGTCACCAATTGCTGTTGAGCCAGTAAATTTAACAACTTGGTTTACAGTACCATTTACTGCAACTGACGTTCCACTTGTTCCAGAAGTACCGGAAGTACCTGAAGTACCCGAGGTACCACTCGTACCAGCTGTTCCAGAAGTTCCTGAAATACCCGAAGTGCCTGATGTTCCAGAAGTACCTGCTGAACCAGATGTACCTGATGAGCCATTACTGCCACCAATTGCTATATCAAGGTATACTTCTTCATTGTTATTTACTGTTCCTTGAACTGCTAAAGTTACAACATTATATCTAACCCAAGTTGTATTGCCTGTTTTAGCCGTTACTTGAAGAATTTGATATGTAGTTGGGTCTCCTTTTTTAGTAAACTTTAAAGTAGAATTTACAGTTAACCCATTAGTTAAGTTTTAAAAACAATTTCAAGATTATTTTGCATTTCGGTTAATAACTTTAGTAAACAGGCACCTATTCCAAGTCCCAGTTTCCCTT
>Ga0181349_1001267_pt1 | contig 10850 bp, 18 predicted proteins | sample Su13VDMM110SD_FD_130106 | JGI IMG/M metagenome (GOLD analysis project Ga0181349, IMG submission 130106) | Freshwater viral communities from Lake Michigan, USA - Su13.VD.MM110.S.D | ecosystem: Environmental > Aquatic > Freshwater > Lake | place: USA: Michigan | collected 2013-07-16 | reverse complement strand
CTGCTGCCGTACCCCATCCAGGCATTCCGTCCATAATTCTCACAGTCAACAACAACATTGGGGGTGTTCAATGACCGTCATCGTCAAAGTGCTGATACCAGCAAAGCAAGCTGAAAATGCCCAAACCACTCAGTACACGGCAACAAACGTCAAGGCCATCATTGACAAGTTTACCGTGACTAACACCAGTGCCAACAACGTGACTTTCTCTTGCAACTTGGTCATTAGTGGCGGCACTGCAGGCGCATCAAACTTGATTATTGATGCACGAACCCTTGTGCCTGATGAATGCTATACCTGCCCCGAACTTGTGGGTCAGGCTTTGGATGTGGGCGGTTTTATCTCCACCCTCGCCGGTGCAGCCAGCTCGCTGACTATCCGCGCCTCTGGCCGAGAAATATCGTAAGGGGCAAACATGAAAGACTTTTTGCAAAAGGGTCTTGCACTACCTGCGCCAGCCATCGACTGGCTGCTCATGCTTTATGGGGCAATCCAGTTATTTGACGATGTGGCTGATGGAGATCCAGTCGAGCGCGAAGACTTGAACGCATGTATCTGGAATACCCTGGTGGGCATGAACCAAAACACATTTTGGATTGCTAACTCCCACAGCCTGGCTCCTATTGTCGCCACCATGATTCTGAAGTGGCAAGCATCCGACCAAGCAGAGCGTGAAGGCAAAGCAGATGCTAAATCCTTTGTCTGGCGCGCTGGGTACTATGACGTTGTGCTGATGACAGTGGCACTGTGCCACGGCACTCAACAGGCCACCGAAAAAGCGCAGCAGGTCATGGAGTTGTACGGCGAGAAATTTGACGATTATTTGAAGGAGTTTAACCATGCCTGATCCAGTAACTGGCCTTGTTGTTGGCGGGTCACTATTAAGCAGTTCAATGCAGGCCGACGCTGCCGAAAGCGCGGCAGAAACGCAAGCTGGCGCATCTCGCGCAGGTATTGACGAACAGCGCAGGCAGTTCGATGCCATCCAACAACTGCTACAGCCGTATGTCCAAGCAGGCACTGGTGCAATAAGTCAATTCCAGCCATTCCAGCAGGCAGGGCAGCAGGCCTTCCAGAGACAACAAGCCATAGCAGGGCTACTTGGCCCTGCAGCACAGCAAGAAGCTATCGCAAGCATTGAGCAAAGTCCAGGCTTCCAGGCAAACGTGCAGCAGGGTGAAGAGGCATTGCTTCAGCGTGCATCGGCCACCGGAGGTCTGCGAGGCGGCAACATCCAAGGAGCCCTAGCGCAGTTTCGGCCACAGTTGCTGCAGCAAGAAATCGACAAACAGTATGGCAGGCTCGGCGGATTTGCTGGCACAGGTCTTGGCGTGTCTGAGGCTCTTTACCGAGGCGGTCAAGCCTCAGCGGTCAATCAGGCATCACAGGCGGGTGCTTTGGGCTCCAACGTGGCAAACCTTCTTGGACAGCAAGGCGCAGCCATGGCGGGCGGTGAGCTTGGCCAGGCTCGCGCATATGGCAATCTGCTTAATTTGCCTGCACAATTTGCTGGAATGCGAGCAGGCGGCGGTTTTGGTGGGTTGCAAGCGTCTTTCTCACGGACGCCACTTGGCGGCTCTGGGTTTGGGTCAGGCTTGGCCTACGGAAATCAAGACCTTGGCGCTAATTTCTAAGGGCAGATCATGGCAATCAATCCACTACAGCAGCCCATAAATTATGCAGTCGATGTGCAAAGCCCGTTTCAGGCAGCACTCGGCGGATTACAACTTGGTGCAGGGCTGGAAGAACTTAATATTGCAAGGCAGAAGCGTGCTATGGAAGCGCAGCAACTCCAGGCAGCTCAAGCGCAACAGGCTCAATTCCAATCTGGCCTAAATTCATTCTTTGCCAAGCCACCAGAACAGCGCACCTATGTAGAGCTGCAGCCCATGCTGGTTGGCGCAAACAAACAGCAGTTTGATGCACTGAAGCTGGTCGGCGAGCAGATGGGCGCAGAAAAGCTCAATAGCTCAAAAAAGTTTACATCGCAAGTTCTTTTGGCATTTGAGGCAAATCCTGAAACAGCAAAAACGCTACTTCGCGAGCGTATTGAAGCTGAACCCGATCCAGGCCAAAAACGTGCTTTTCAGGACATTTTGTCTATTGCAGATCAAGACCCATCTAGAGCATCAAGACTTGTTGAGTCGCTAGGGGCTGTTACCTTTGGTTCTGAATGGTACAAGGGGATTGAAGATTATCGAAAAGCTCGCAGGGAGGATGCAGAATCAGTGCCAAAATTGATGGAGGCACAGGCAAAAGCGCAAGAAGCAGTGCAGAAGGCAGCAAATGCTGTTCTGACTGCAGAAGACGACATTGCCAAAGCCAAGGCGCAGCGGCTCTTTGAAGAAGCCAAAGCCGCCAAAGAACAAATTGATGCAAGATATGCAGAAGGCGCTGCTCAAGACGCAATCAAAAAGCGTGCTGCTGATCTTGGCTTGACCAAAGCACAAACAGACTCAGCGCTAGCACAAACCAAAAAGCTCGGCATTGAGACAAAACAAGCAGTTTTGCAGCTTAAAGCACTTGAAAGTGGCGTAGGCGATCCTAAAGAAAAATTTGCCCAGGAAGAAAAAATCCGTAAAGAGTGGCAAGGCCGTAGCAAGGTGTATGGCGAATTGCAAGGCACGTTCAACACACTGAAAGCATCCGCAGATTCCCAGAATGGGCCAGGCGACATTGCCTTGATTACTGGCTTCATGAAAATGCTCGACCCTGGCTCGGTGGTGCGTGAGACTGAATTCGCCACGGCACGCGATACAGCAGGACTTTATACACGGCTTGAAAACAGCCTGAAGAAAGCAGAAAACGGTCAATTTCTCAACGATAAGCAGCGCAGTGAATACGTGGCTTTGTCTAAAAAATATTTGGATTCAGCTCAGGCCAAAGCAGCTCAGGAAAGAAAAGAATTGGGAATTCTGGTCACGAACTACAAGCTCAATCCACAGAACGTATTTGGCGCTGAGACAGCACCCCCCCAGCCGCAGCCAACTACAGAACAGCGACGACAGCAGGCCATTAGCCAGATACCAACTGGCGCAGCTCCAGCGCCTGCGCAAGCAGCAGCGTCAGCAAACATCCGGCTTCAAGCAGAAGCAATCTTGCGCGGAGGTCAATAAATGGCAACTGCAGACGAGTACGCAGCTTGGATTGTTCAGAATTCTGCAAAGCGAGGCACGCCTGAATTCAACACCGTGGCGCAGGCTTACCAGCTTGCAAAATCGGAAGAAACCACAGCAGTTCCACAGCAGCAGATTGCACCAGCCCCACAGCAGCCAGCACCATCAACGACAGTCAAAGGACTTGCTGGTGCGGCCACTAGGGGCTTCGCACTTCCAGCAGCCGGTGCAGCCCTTGGCGCAGCTATAGGTGCTCCGTTTGCGGGTGTAGGGGCTATTCCAGGCGCGATTGCTGGTGCTGGTGCGGCAACCCTTGCTGGCGTAGTTGGCGACCCCGTGGTGGGTTTAATCAATAGCCGACTTGGTACTAATTTCACGCTTCCAACAGAGGCCGTGGAAGCCCTGCTAACTCAACTAGGTGTGGCACGACCACAGACAGCAGTAGAGCGTACAGTTCAAGCCACCGCGGGAGGTGTAGCTGGTGGCGCTGGTGGTGCTGCCGCGGGCAAGGCTGTTGAAGCCGCAGCCACAAGCCCTGTGACCCGTGAAGTTGGTCGTATGTTGGCCGCTACCCCAGGCTTTCAAGCGATCACAGGCGGCACGGCTGCGGCTGCTGGTGGGATTGCCAAAGAATCAGGGGCTGGCACTGCCGGTCAGATTGCGGCAACAGTGGGCGGTGCTTTGATTCCATCTATCCCGGCTGCTACAAGGGCAGCGACGCAGCAAGTGGCGCGACAAGTTGCCCCGCCTGGTGCTGGCATCCGTGAACGTCTTGAACCGACCACCATTGAACAACTTAGACTTGGTGTTGAACCACCTACCGAGCCAACAATTAAGGAATCACTGCAAAGTATTAAGGCCACCGTAGGTGAAAAATTATCACCACAAGGAGCAGCAACCTTACGCAAGCAGATAGCACAAAATCCTGACTCTACAGAGTTGGTCAATTTCCGCATTTCAGGCTCACAAGCTGTGCCTGACAACGAGGCCACATCTGCTATTAAGCAGGGCTGGAAGGATGGCACGATTGCTAGCATCAAGGCTGCAACTGACAAAGACCGTCAGGCCATGACGCAAATGCTCAACATTTACAAGATGGGTGAAAAGCGTGAGGCATTTCGCGCATTAAAACGACCCGCTGACATTCTTGGAGACACTGTGCAGTCTCGCATTGATTTCTTGTCCACTGCAAACAAACAAGCTGGTGCTGACATCAACAAAATTGCTAACAATCAACTACGTAATCAAAACGTAAATTTTGACCCTGCCATCAATACTTTCCTTGATGATCTTGGCGCTTTGGGCGTTAAGGTTGAGCTTGACGCAAGCGGAGTTGCCAAGGCGAATTTGCAGGGTTCTGATATACAGGGAGACAGACAGGCTCAACGTGTCTTAAACATGGTTTTAGAGCGTTTGAGCACGGTTAAAGCGCCTGATGCCTATGGCATCCATACAGCCAAGCGTTTCATTGACACTCAAGTGGATTTTGGTAAAAGAAGCCTTGCAAACCCACTGACAGCACAGGCCGAGGAAACTCTGAAGTCATTGCGCCGAAACTTAAATGCAACTCTTGGTGAAAATTTTCCTGATTACAAATCTGCAAATGCCAAGTATTCGGACACCATCACAGCACTTGACGACTTGCAAAGGGCAGCAGGCACGCAGATCGACTTTGATTCTGAAAATGCCAATAAAGCCCTTGGCACGGCCATGCGCAAGCTCACCAGCAACTATGGAACACGGGCCAACTTGATCGACTCGCTCGACCAGGCCAACCAAGTGGTTAGCAAGTATGGCATGAAGCTAGACGACGACATTGTGAACCAATTGATTTTTGTCAACGAGCTGGATCGAATGTTTGGCGCTGCTGCACAAACATCACTTAAGGGCCAGATGTCTGAAGCCATGCAAACTGGTCTTGACATTGCTCGCGGCAATGCGGCATCAAGAGCAATGGACTTATTGGCTGAGAAAGCTCAAAATCTGCGCGGCATCAACAAAGAAAACGCAGTAAAAGCAATGGAAGAGCTGCTCAAGCGCAAAGCTGGTCGGCCTTGAGCGACAATCCACACAGGAGACCCAACAATGAGCGCACTCAGCATCCAACCCCCGTACCCAGCCTTCGCTGGCATTGACGGACAGCCGCTGCAGAATGGCTACATCTGGGTGGGCACGGTCAACCTCAACCCCCAGGTGAACCCCATTACGGTCTACTGGGATGCAGCTCTGACCATCCCTGCGGCCCAGCCCATCCGCACGCTCAACGGCTACCCTGTTTATCAGGGCACGCCCTCACGCTTTTATGCTGGCAGCGACTACAGCATCCAGGTGCTGGACAGCAAGGGAAGTCTTGTTTACACCTCGCTGAACGGGAATGTGTCTTCTGGTTCAGCCGCAAGCAACGCAACCGGCAACGGCACACAGACCATCTTCCCTGTGACCTCCGCACCCTTTGCCATCTACATCAATGGCGTCTACCAGAACCAGAACACCTACACAGTGGCTGGTGGAAACGTGACGTTCTCACAAGCGCCACCCTTCACATCGGTGGTCGAATTTCTTATTTAAGGTGAACATAATGCTAAAAACCGTCACAAATGCAAACAACGCCAGCCAGGCTTAAAGGAATTGTATGACTCTCACAAAAGTTACCTATTCGATGATTACTGGCACGCCCGTCAGCGTGCTAGACAAGGGTGCTGTTGCAGATGGGACAACCCCATGCGCCGCAGCTTTTAACGCGGCGGGGGTTGCAGCAGGTGCTGGTGGGTGCGTTGTTGTTCCCAATGGAACATACAACGTCGAAAATCAAGTCAATATCTTGGACGGCCAGACATGGATTATGGAAGGCGCTACTCTCAAACATTTTGACGACACAAAAATTATTTTGGGAGCAAATGGAAAGACTGGTTTTTCCATTCTTGGGAAATGTTTTCTTGTTGGAACTCTCACCACCCCTGCAAGCGCAGCCGAAACTGGCCTCTACATCACAGGTGGTAAAAAATATCGTGTTGAGGGTGTCGAAGCTCGTAACTTCAAGGGCAAGGGTATCTGGCTTGATGGCGCGAACCCAAGTGGTGTTCGGGGTGATCGTGGACAATTCACGGATTGCTCTGCATATGACAGTACAGTTGGCCGCCAAGTTGATGCTGGTGCGGAATATACGACGTGGTCAAATTTTAATGCATCCGGGTGCGTCACTGGAGACTTGCAAGGCGGCGGAAACGTAGTCACAAACGGCGGCAACATTGTTGACAACACCTTTGGTGTGCGCTTGGTCGCAGGCTCAAATCACTTGCACGGAATGCACGTTGGCGTCAACATCAATCACAACAACACATACAACATTGAGACTACGAACGTCACAAACGGCCACGACTTTATAGGCTGTCATTTCTACGGAAACAACAGCAGCGGGGCTGGCGCAATCTTCTTCAATAATTCAAAGGGAATTTGCATTAAGGATGGTCATCTGGACTGCTGGGTGTACAACTACAGCGGCGGGACTAGTGGATACAACTACATCACAAATATGTATTGCCCAGGCAGCTACGGTGATGTGCAATGCCGGGATGCGTCGAGCAATTACCCGACAGAGTTAATCGTTCAGCAATGCTATGGCGCCGGGGCATACATTTCCGGTATTTCGATCAATGACCCAGGCCCTGTGTATGCACATGCACGCAGAGTTTCTAGTTCGACGCAATCACTGACCAGCGGAACTGCTGCTCAGTTAATATTTCCAGATGTGCAGATAAATGGAAATCGTCGTAATGCGTACAACTCGGCAAACGGAGATTTTACTGTTCCAGCCAATCAATCTGGGCAATACAGGATTACAGCAGACTTGACGTTTAGTGGGACTGCAATGAGCGCAACATCAAGTTACGTTGATGTCAAAGTTGACAATGCACAGGCTAGGACTTATTTTTTGGTGCCATACAGTACCACTCAGCTTGGGGCCACTATCGCGCATGATATTTATTTGAGTGCCGGTCAGGTTGTGCAGTTTTTTGCTGTGATCGTAGGAACAACACCAGCATTTGGGTCTTCAGTCGACACAACCAGCTTTGCAATCGAACGCATTGCATAAGGTACCACCATGTCCACAAACTCACAAATCGCATTTGCCCCACTTGGCAACACAGTCGTCATCCCTGCCACCACTTCTGCCTCTACTGGCGTTCAGGCACTGGTGTTCTCAAGGCTTGATGCCCAAAGCACAGGCCAGTATCGAATCATCAACAGCAGCGCCAATACGGTGTTTCTGGGCGTTGGCAACACTGCAGCAGAGGCTGCGACCAATGCTGTGGCTCCTGTAGCTGGCACTCCTTCAGCAGCCATTGTGCTGGTTTCCGGTGCAGTCGAAGTGCTGCGCTTTGCGCGTGAATCGTTCTTCAGTGGCCTGGCCCCTGCTGGTGCGTCTACTGTCTACATCGTGCCAGGTGAAGGCCGGTAATGCGCGAGCAGATTTTGCAGATGGTGCAAGAGAACCCACGGACAGTTAAAGAGCTGGCCGACGCTCTTGGCTTGTCCAAAGATTAAGTCCTCGCCCATCTGCATAGTCTGCCTGTCCGCCAAAACCGAACTGTCAGTTACACCGGGCGAAGCAGACCCGTAATAATTTTTCACTGGGCACCAGCATGACCGTCTATCTCGCCCTCAAGCACAAGCTGCCATCCGAAATGTCGCCACGGTTTTTTGCCAAGGTGATTAGGGCTAGGCTTGTCAGCACTTACTATCACGGCGGTATCGTGATCGATGATGTGTTATATGAGGCCACCTTTGGAAAAGGCGTCAGTTCACGACCATTTACATTTGCTCAAGACGGCTGGGACTTGTATCATGTGACAAATCTTAACAATCAAGATGTGTTGCAAAGGTTTACAAGTGTACTTAATCGCCCTTATGATTGGTTTAGCCTGCTGGCTTTTGTCGTACCTTGGCGGGCAAGCGTGGCTCAGTGGTTTTATTGTTTTGAGCTGTGCTGGTATCTTATGTATGGCACTTCTCCGAATCATCGCGCCACCCCAGAATCCTTACTCATTGGAGTGCTTAATGCCAACAAAACCCGGCCCCTGGGAATGGTTCACTGAAAAAGTTCTGCCCAGTCTTTTCCTTGCAGTTGCTGTTAGCGTTGCGGCCACCAGTTTTGCAATCTGGCAAAGCGTTGCCGAGCTTACCTCAACGGTCAAATATCACAAAGAACGTCTCGACAAACTTGAAATTACCCAGCAGCAACTTGTAACGCGCACCGAGATGCTAGAAACGCTCAAGCGCGTTGAACAGCAACTGCAAATCGTGCTGCTGCAATCGGGCATAAAAACGAAAGTTGAGATCAAATGATTGAAACCCTTCTTGGCGGCGTCTTTGGCGGCTTGCTTCGACTGGCCCCGGAAGCGTTCAAACTTTTCGACAGGGCGAGCGAGCGCAAGCATGAGCTTGCAATGCTTGGTGCTGAGATGGAGTTTGCCCGACTGCGTGGCGAAATTTCCATGCGCCAGACTGAGGCGTCTATGACCATGGCCGAGCTTGATGCAATCGGCGAGGCGTTCAAAGAGCAGAGCAAAATGGCCCAGTCAGCGGGTTGGCTGGCGGCTTGTCTATCTGCTTTAGTCAGGCCATACATCACATACGCATACACAGGTGTTTATTTCCTTATAAAGTACGCGATGTTTCAATTGGCAATTGACCAGAGTGGCAAATGGCAAGAAGTGATAATCAGCTTTTGGACTAAAGACGACACGACAATCTTGTTTATGATTATCAGCTTTTGGTTTGTTGGCCGTGTCTACGAACGCAATAATCGCTGAAGCTGTTGAAGTAGCCGCCGCGCTCTGTCGCCCATTTGAAGGTCTGCGGCTCACTGCCTACATTTGCCCGGCTGGGTATCCCACGATAGGTTACGGCACAGTCTACAAGCCAGACGGTAGCAAGGTGACGATGGATCACCCACCAATCACCAAGGAAACGGCAGAGGAGTGGTTGCTGCATGAACTCAGGCACAACTACCTGGTTGGCGTTTTAAAAGCCTCTCCGGGCCTTTTGGCGCACCCCAAAGCCCTTGGCGCACTGACCGACTTTGCCTATAACTTAGGCGTTGCTCGCTACCGAGCCAGCACACTGCGCAAACGAGTTGATGCGCAGGACTGGCCCGGCGCAAGAGAACAGCTTGCCCTTTGGGTGCGGGGAGGTGGCAAAGTGCTGCCGGGGCTTGTTAAACGTAGGGTTGCAGAAACCAAAAAACTGCCTCTGCGATAAGCACACAAGCGCCCACCAGCAACACAGCTAAAGCTCCCAGAAAACAAAGACCAGCCACAACCAATCCGCTGTCGTTCATGATTCCGCCTTTGTAGGATGGGGGCAATGCTCTGGTGGAACAACCACGCACCAGACTGCTCTGTACTGCTCCCTTGTCGGGCCTGTCCAGCGGTCAATATAAGTATCGGGCATGGTCTGCAAGATCCGGCTTAACGTGTCTTTGTTAATTTGCGTCAAGTCCACAATTTGCTTCACTGTCAGCCCGTCCTCGCTCGCACGCAGCGCCTGGCGAACGATGTCATGCTTAGACTTCATGCCTGCTCCTTTACAAACCAGCCCCAGTCTGCCCTGTCCCAAGAAACAAACCAGCCCCAGTCTGCCCTGTCCCAAGAATATGTCTTAGCGTAGGCATGTTTTTCTTCGTCGGACATGGCGTTCCATTCGGCTTCGTTGATTTCAAACTCAGTCTCAAAAGTCGAATCATTGTTTGCACCGCTGTCCAGCCACGTTGTGATTTTTATGGTTCTCATGCTTGTCCCCTTGCTCTGATGGCTTCGGCGGCTGTTTCTCCAGGATCATCGTATGACCACATGAAAATACCTTCACACACCTTTGCACACGCCTCACGCTCGTCAGCACGGACCAGGGCGGCAACGTGTTTAAGATTTGCAATGCTGCCGTCTACTGATGAAATTTCTCTGTACACGCTAAACCCAGCCGCCCGCGCCATTGCAATAATGTCTTGTGTCATGCTTGTCCCCTTGCTCTGATGGTTTCACCTTCTTCACTTCGCTCCCACTCTTCTGCGTCAGGATAATTTCGAAAGTAAATCTCATCACACAACTTCGCACACGCCTCACGTTCTGCTGCGGCTGATGCGGCGGCGACAAGGGCGGCGAAGCGTTTAAGCTCGTCAGGATAGCCGGGTAAGCCAGCCGCCCGCGCCATTGCAATAATGTCTTGTGTCATGTGTTTTTTTCCTTGAGTCGTTGCTCGATGGCTCGGGCAAGGTTTACCATCCTTGGCGCGTAAGACATATTCCATGATCCTTTTGCTTCTGGCAGATCGTTCAGTTCCTCATCCGTCAGATCTACCCATGTGCGCTGTGCTGCGGGTAAGGCGGTGGTTATTGCTTTAATACGTTTAATCGCTTTCCGTGACAAATATTTAGAATGCACAGCAGCAGCAACAGCAGCCGCAACCCCCGCCGCATCAGCCGCCGCCAGAGCAGCAGCCGCAACAGCCGCATTAGCAGCCGCCAGAGCAGTCGCCGCATCAGCAGCAGCCGCATCAGCCGCATCAGCCGCAGCAGCCGCCGCATCAGCAGCCAGAGCAGCAGCACTACAAGTTCTCTCGCTACACATTCGCGCCCACGCTAACCCGTACCCTGCGACGTCTGCCTGCGGCTGGTAAGCAGCTAGTGCTTCCCACATTTCTTCAAGTTTGGTCATGTGTTCCTCTCTTTTGATTTAG
>Ga0181349_1001263_pt1 | contig 10879 bp, 13 predicted proteins | sample Su13VDMM110SD_FD_130106 | JGI IMG/M metagenome (GOLD analysis project Ga0181349, IMG submission 130106) | Freshwater viral communities from Lake Michigan, USA - Su13.VD.MM110.S.D | ecosystem: Environmental > Aquatic > Freshwater > Lake | place: USA: Michigan | collected 2013-07-16 | reverse complement strand
GGCGGTTGCGGCAGGCAAAGCCACGTTGGTCTACAACGATGGCACTAACGTAGTAGATGTTCTGAATTCATTCAGCAGCGCTATCTTGGGAGCAGAAAACGCGGGCAGTATTATCCCGTTTTACTTTGCCAACCAAGCGGCATTTCCTTCTGCCTCAACCTATCACGGCGCAATAGCCCACAGTCACGCAGACGGGGCAATGTATTTTGCTCACAGTGGTGCGTGGGTCAGGATGTTAAATGATAGCGGCCCGCTTGGGACACCTTCAAGTGGTACAGCAACCAACTTAACTGGTTTACCCCTGACCACAGGTGTAACGGGAACTTTGCCCAACACCAACGGCGGTACAGGTCAGAGCAGTGCTTTTACCCAATACGGCGTAACTTATGCAGCTACAGCAAGCGCGTTGGCAACAACTGCCGCAGGCACAGCAGGGCATGTTTTAACTGCCAATGCAAGCTCGGCTCCCACGTTTCAAGCACCTGCGGCTTCGGGCGCGACCAAAGGTCAAGCCATTGCTTTTTCAATCGTTTTTGGTCTGTAAGGAACCACCATGGCAAATCCAAATATTATCAATGTCACCACCCTCACAGGTAACACGACATACCTCACACCAGCTAACACAACAGCTAACACCTTGTTGTCTAACGCCGCATCTTCTGGTTTGGTCTTTAAGATCAACCAGATCGTGTGTGCTAATGTGAACGGCTCAAGTGCAGTAAACGCAACGGTGTCTATTAACAATTTAGCCGCTGGCGCAGGTACAAACTTCCCAATCATCTCTACGATCTCAGTGCCAGCTAGTGCATCTGTAATTGCTGTGGATAAGACGACTGCAATTTACCTGATGGAGAACTCTTCCATTGTGGTGACATCGGGTACATCTAGTGGTATCACTTACACGATCAGCTACGAATCCATCCAAAGCTGATAGGGGAACAGTATGTCTATAAGACAAATGTTTCCGGGAAGTATTGTTAAGCCGGGGTTTAATCCTCTTGCGGCTCAGACACCTTCCTATACCTATGAACTTTATAGTTGGGGCGATAACCAATTTGGACAATTAGGTATAAATAGCACCGCCAACAAATCATCCCCTAATCAAGTCGGTGCTTTGACTGATTGGTTAAGCATTGTTACTAGATACAACACATTAGCTTTAAAAACTAACGGGACAATCTGGACTTGGGGTAGGAATACCTTTGGTGCGTTAGGTCTTGGTAACACTACCTACTATTCATCTCCAAAACAAGTCGGTTCTTTAACAACTTGGTCTGTTGTGTCAACTATAAACAATGCGTCTATGGCATTAAAGTCTGATGGAACACTATGGACATGGGGTTATAATGCTTTTGGCGCATTGGGTCTTGGCGATACAACAAACAGATCAAGCCCAGTACAAGTAGGAGCTTTGACCAATTGGGCAAAGATTTCCACAGGTGCGAATTTAGGTGGTTTTGCAATTACAACCAGTGGCGTCTTGTATGGTTGGGGTTATAACATCGCGGGAGCGCTTGGTTTAGGTAACACCACTAACTACTCATCTCCTAAGCAGATTGGTTCATTAACTACATGGTCATCCGTTGTATCTGGCATACAAAACACTTACGCAATTAAAACAGATGGCACATTTTGGGCTTGGGGTAACGGTAACTATGGGGCATTAGGTCTTGGTAACACAACCTATTACTCCAGCCCAAAACAAGTCGGAGCTTTGACAAATTGGTTGCAAGTTTCAGCTAGTGAATATTCTGCATTAGCTGTTAAAACTGACGGTACATTATGGTCTTGGGGAGATGGTGGTTCAGGCGTTTTAGGTTTGGGTAATACATCCAATTATTCATCCCCAAAACAAGTTGGTGCTTTAACTACATGGACTGCTGTAAGGCTTGGTAAAAACTTTGCTATTGCTTCTAAAACAGACGGAACTATTTGGACTTGGGGAAATAATACTTTAGGTGAATTAGGTTTAGGTAATACAGCCAACAGAAGTTCACCAGTACAAATAGGATCACTTGCCACTTGGGGCTATATTACTGCTGGCGGTCAATCAACTTTTGCCCTAGCTTTCTAAGAGACAACTATGCCAGTAACAATCCCCGGCGTTCAATACTCAGGCATCTGGACAATGCAACAGGTGAATGCCGCTATTGCGGCTAATACTTGGCCTGCCCAGCCTATGCCAGCTTTGTTTACATGGGGTTTAAACGACAACGGTCAATCAGGGCTTGGCAATGTAACGGCATATTCTTCACCCAAACAAGTTGGTTTATTAACTGATTGGTTAACGGTTACAGCAGGCTATAAATTTACAATGGCTACCAAATCAAATGGTACATTGTGGAGTTGGGGAAGAAATAATAACGGTCAACTGGGTTTAGGCAATACAACCTATATGTCTTCTCCAAATCAAATTGGAGCTTTGACTAACTGGTCTATTATTTCTGGTGGTCGAAGACACGCAACAGCACTTAAAACAGATGGAAGTATTTGGTCTTGGGGTAATAATTATCAAGGACAACTTGGACTTGGAAACACAACCTACTACTCATCCCCTAAACAGATTGGTGCGTTATATACTTGGGCGACTATTAGTAGTGGTGGGTATTTTAATTTAGCTATTAAAACTGACGGGACGCTTTGGTCTTGGGGTGATAACGGCAACGGAGAACTTGGCTTAGGTAATACAACTAACTACTCTAGCCCCAAACAAGTTGGTGCTTTGACTGCTTGGTTAAGCGTAGCAGGTGGTGGATATCACAGCATAGCTACCAAAACTGATGGGACTATTTGGACTTGGGGTAAAAATACTCAAGGGCAACTAGGCGATGGGACAACAACAAACCGTTCGTCCCCAGTCCAGATTGGCGTACTAACTAATTGGTCTAAAATTAATGGCGGGGCTTCTTATACTTTGTCAGTCAAAACTGATGGCACTCTTTGGTCATGGGGTAGGAATAACGCTGGTCAATGCGGTTTGGGTGTTACCACTTATTATTCTTCGCCTAAACAAGTGGGCGCTTTAACTGGTTGGCTTATGGCTTCTGGTGGAAAATATACTTCAACATCAGCAATTAAAACTAATGGCACATTATGGGTTTGGGGAAGTGGTGCAAATGGAGGGTTAGGTCTTGGCAATACGACTAACTACTCTTCTCCCAAACAACTAGGTGCTCTTACAAGCTGGTCGCAAAGTGCTGTGGGGCAAAATTCTATGGTAGCAATTGCATCTGTATAAAATAAACACATGAACAAAACACTGCACTTCCTCTCTGGCATTCCTCGTTCTGGCTCGACAGTCCTTGCGGCTATCTTGAACCAGAATCCGATGACTCATGTATCCACCACATCTGGGCTTGTCCACGCTCTTGATGGCTTGGCTAATACATGGCACTCAGCGGGTTTACTGAATGAGAATGACCCTGAGAGAACTAAATTAGCGCAGACCATGCGCGGTGCAATTGATGCGTTCTACGAAGACACAGACAAGCCTGTCATCATCGACAAGTCCCGTGGATGGCCTATCGGTCAAATCATGGGCGCTATGTCTCAGGTGCTAGGTCGTCAGCCTAAGATCATTGCTACTGTTCGTTCTGTTCCTGACTGCGCGGCATCTTTCATCCGTGTAGCCAAACCCACAGACCTAGACGAGTTTATGGCGACTGGTCAACTGATGGATCACCTACGAGCCGCTTACATCTCTCTTCAGAACGGCTACGAGTACGCACCAGAGAACTTTCTTTTTGTTGAGTACGAAGACCTGTTAGCTGACCCCAAAGCGCAGTTAGCCCGTATCCATGAGTTCTTAGAACTACCTGAGTTTGCCTACGACTTCAACAACATTGACGGCTCAAGCGTAGCTGAAGATGACGAGAACTTGCACGGTCACGCAGGTATGCACGATGTCAAGCCTGTATTGGCGGCACAGCATAAGCAAGACCCCCGCGATCTTTTGAAGCACCACTACTCAGCTTTCTGCCAGCCAGAGTTCTGGCTTGAGCGTCCACGCACAGTTCCTGAGTTGCATGACCTAGACCTACAGTTAGCCGCATCCACAATGGGTGACTTTGCTGAAGGTTGGAGACTGGCTCAGAAGTTAGAAGCTGAAGAGCCTAACAACCACCGAGCCGCCTATAACCGTGGCTGGTACTACCTGCGTCAAGGTCAGATTCAAAAGGGCTACGGCTTAATGGACAGAGGACGAATCGTAGGTGTGTTTGGTAATTCACGCCCTGATGTGCCTACACCCCAGTGGGACGGCAAGACAAAGGGTACAGTCATGCTGTATTTGGAAGGCGGTCTGGGCGATCAGATTCACCAGATTCGCTATGCCAAGCTGATTGCAGAACGAGGTTGTAAAGTTGTTGTATCCTGTACTGGACAACTAGCATCCTTGTTCCAAGGCGTAGAAGGCGTATCAGCCGTTGTTCAGCACGAGGCTACCTTTGGTATCTACCACGACTTCTTTGTGTCTGGAATGTCTGCTGTGGTTCCTCTAGGCTTAGAACTTCGTGACCTGTCTGGTGCGCCATACCTTGAGAAGCCAATGGCAATCAAAGGGCGTAAGAAACGCATCGGTTTGCGTTGGCAGGGCAACAGTAAGTTTGAGCACGAGCATCATAAAAAGTTCCCGTATGAACTTATGTTTAAAGCGGTAAAAGATGCTGACGCAGAATTTATTTCTTTGCAGCGGGATGAGGGCGTAGACGCTTGCCCAGCTTGGGTAAAACAAGTACCATTACAGTCATGGGAAGACACTAGACAAGCGGTGGCTTCATGTGACTTGGTTATCTCAGCCTGTACCTCTGTCAGTCACTTGGCGGCGGCGATGGGCGTAGAAACTTGGGTGGTAACTCCGATCATGCCTTACTTCTTATATGCGATTGACGGTGACAAAACGCCGTACTACGACAGCATGAAGCTGGTTCGCCAAGAGGTGTATGGTGATTGGACTGCTCCGTTTGACAAGATCAAAGAGCGTGTTGGTTCTAAGCCAGCATTGAGGAGTGTAGCGTGAGCTTTAGATACGGTGCTGGGATTAACAAGCCGGGGTTTAACCCGTTGGCGGCTCAGACAAGCACTCTTCAAACTACGCTGTTTAGCTGGGGGTATAACACCCAAGGTCAGTTAGGTTTAGGAAATGTCACTGACTATTCCTCTCCAAAACAAATAGGCTCTTTAACTAATTGGGCTACTGTATCTAACGGAACAAACTTTAGTACAGCAATTAAAAACGATGGCACATTTTGGGCTTGGGGTTTAAACAGCAATGGGCAACTTGGCGTAGGAAATACAACCAGTTACTCGAGTCCAAAACAAATTGGGGCTTTAACTGCTTGGTCTAAAACTGCTGGTGGTTTTACTCATGTCCTTTCTATTAAAACAGACGGAACTCTGTGGGCATGGGGTGATAATGCGTTTGGTCAATTAGGCGACGGCACTACAACTCAACGAAACTCTCCTGTACAAATTGGCGCATTGACTATATGGTCAAACATTGCAGGGGGTAGTGATTTTTCAATAGCTACTCAAACCAACGGTACGCTGTGGAGTTGGGGTCGTAGCACCTATGGTCAACTTGGACTTGGGAACACTACCAGTTACTCTTCCCCCAAACAAATTGGTGCATTAACGGCATGGTCTAAAGTAACCACTGGAAACATTTATGCCCTTGCCGTTAAAACTGATGGTACTTTATGGTCTTGGGGTTATAACAACTATGGTCAACTTGGTGTTGGCAACACTACCAACTATTCTTCGCCCAAACAAATTGGTGCGTTAACCACTTGGTCTACCATTGATGCTGGCTGGGCTTTTGCTCTTGCCGTTACAACAGGCGGCGCTCTTTATGCTTGGGGTGAGAACGGCACGGGTCAACTAGGTCAAGGTAACTTTACTGATAGATCATCTCCAAATCAAATAGGCGCACTTACTACATGGGCAGTCCCCGCTGGCGGCAGGGCGCACAGTCTTGCCACTACGACAGGGGGGGAGCTTTGGTCATGGGGTGCTAATAGTTATGGTCAGCTTGGTCTAGGTAGTACAGCAATAAAACTTTCTCCTAATCAAGTAGGGTCAAATACTACTTGGCTTATCGTGGCGTGTGGTCAATATCACACAACAGCGGGATAGAACTATGGCAACTACAACAGTCATATCAGGCGTTCAATACTCAGGTATCTGGAACATCAGCAGTCAAGCCAATGCTAAGGGGGCGGGGACTTGGCCTGTTGCTGGCGCTGGTTATCTTTATTCTTGGGGCCAAAATAATTATGGTCAACTTGGTTTAGGCAATACAACATACAGATCATCTCCAAATCAAGTTGGGTCATTAGGTACATGGATAACTTTAAGATGCTTAGCAGAAGGTGCGCTTGCTGTTAAGACTGACGGAACTTTATGGGCTTGGGGACACAATGATTATGGTCAACTTGGTTTTGGCAACCTTACCTCTTACTCAAGCCCCAAGCAAATTGGTGCTTTAACTACTTGGTCAAAGATTAGCGCTGGAGTTTTTTTCTCATTAGCTATTAAAACAGACGGTACTTTGTGGGCGTGGGGTAGCAGTAGTAATGGTCAATTGGGACTAGGAAACACAACCAGTTACTCTAGTCCAAAACAAGTTGGTTCTCTTACTACATGGTCAAAAATTTCTGGCGGAAATTCTTTAACTTTTGCAATTAAAACAGATGGAACTTTATGGGGTTGGGGAAATGGTTTTGCTGGTGGTCTTGGATTAGGTAACACAACAAGTTATTCATCCCCAGTTCAAATTGGCGCATTGACTAATTGGTTAACAATTAAAGGATTGCCCTACGGGTGCATTGCCACCAAAACAGACGGAACATTATGGGCATGGGGATATAACACTCTTGGTCAATTAGGTTTAGGTAATACGACTAATAGGTCTTCACCTGTTCAAGTTGGATTATTGACTGATTGGTTAAATATTGTTGGAGGCTCATATTACACTATTGCCACAAAGACAGACGGCACTCTTTGGTCATGGGGTAGTAATTCTAGCGGATCATTGGGGCTTGGAGATATAACTAATAGATCATCGCCCGTTCAAGTAGGTGCATTAACAACATGGTCTGGTGGTGGCGTATCTAGTGTAACTTTTGATTTTGCACAAGCACTTAAAACAGACGGTACTTTGTGGTCATGGGGTAATAATGCACACGGTCAATTGGGGCTTGGTAACACCACAAATTATTCATCTCCCAAGCAAGTTGGTTCTTTAGCCAACTGGATAAGTGTTGCTATTGGTGGCGGTTTTACAATTGCAATTGAATCATAAAATTAACTTTTTACAAGGAGTCTTAAATGACACATTATGTACAAATCCTCAATGGTGAGGTAAAACAAGTCTGGGACACACCTCCCGCAGAAGGCGTAGGCAATAACGGCTGGCGCAATGCTGTGGAAGTTCGTCCTGCAATCACAGCACACCGTCAGGGCTACACTGCCCATCGGTTCGATCTGAACGCTAGTCCTGTTCAAATCATCTGGGATACATACGAAATTTCCGTGGCTGACCGCAAGAATGGTATGAAGTCCAACGCAGGTTTTACATTCCAACAAGTGGCAAACGAGCAGGCTCGTAACCCTGAGACTTATGATGCCGCCGCTATTGAGACTGCTCGTCAGGCTATGATTGCCAAGCAAGCCGCCATTGAAGCCGCTACAACTCACGATCAATTAGACGCTCTGCTATGAAGCGTATTTTGATTATGGGTTTGCCCGGCGCGGGTAAGACCACCTTAGCGCAACACATCCTTGACCACTTGCAAGCAGAACGCAAGACGGTCATGTGGCTTAACGCCGATGATGTTCGTAAGAAGTACAACGACTGGGACTTCTCCCACGAAGGGCGTATTCGCCAGAGCTTGCGTATGCGTGAGCTTGCTGACAGCTACGATGTGGACTTTGTAATCTGCGACTTTGTTGCGCCCCTTGTGGAGATGCGTAACAACTTTAAAGCTGACTGGACTATCTGGGTTGACACCATTGACCAAGGTCGTTTTGAGGACACCAACAAGGTGTTTGTTTCTCCCAAGGAATATGACTTTAGGATCACTGAGCAGAAGTCTGAGAAGTGGGGTGAGTTCATTGCCGCGCACATCTTGGATGATCGCCGCCGTCCTGTATTTGACTGGCAAAAAGAAACAGTTCAGATGCTTGGCAGATGGCAACCGTGGCATGCAGGCCACCGTAAGCTGTTTGAACGGGCACTGGCTAAGACTGGTCAGGTCGTTATCCAGATCAGAGACTGCCAAGGCTGGAACGGCTCTAACCCGTTTGCTGCCAATCAGGTTAAAGAGTTCATTAGCCGTGATCTAGACACTTTGTATCAAGGTCAGTACGAGGTTCAATTGGTTCCCAATATTGTTAACATTACCTACGGGCGCGATGTTGGATACAAGATTGAGCAGGAATCTTTTGACGATGCTACTCACGCTATCTCGGCAACCAAGATACGCAAAGAGATGGGTGTGTGATTGTTTTCACCAACGGATGCTTTGATGTGCTCCACCGTGGGCACGTTGAGTATCTGGAGAAATCCAAGGCGTTGGGTGATAAGCTAATCGTAGGTTTGAATTCAGATGCGTCTGTACGGGTACTAAAGCCCGGCAGACCCATTAACTCTCAGGATGACCGCATGGCTGTTCTGCTGGCGCTACGTTGGGTAGATGAGGTCATCATCTTTGATGAGCCTACACCGTTGCAGTTAATCCACAGAATCAAGCCTGACATCATTACAAAAGGTGGAGATTACAAGCCTGAGCAGGTTGTTGGGTTCACTTTGGTCAAACAGACAGTTATCATTCCTTTCCTAGATGGCTATTCATCAACAAGGATAATCAATGCAACTCAAGGGTATCGTAAAGAAGGGCTGGGGGTCGGAGCTAATCTGGGCTACCAATGATAAGTACTGCGGGAAGTTAATGACTTTCCGTAAGGGTGCTAAGTTCTCCATGCACTTTCACGCTGAGAAAGATGAGACTTGGCTAGTCCAAGGTGGTCTGTTTAAGGTCATCTGGATTGACACCAAAGATGCCAGCCGCCACGAGAAGATCCTCAACATTGGGGACACATGGCATAACCCACCATTACTTCCTCACCAGCTAGTCTGTTTAACAACAGGTGTGATTATGGAAGTCTCAACTGCTGATTCTGTAGAAGACAATTACCGTGTTGAGCCGGGGGACAGTCAATGCATATCCTAGTCATTGGTGATGTCTGTATAGATGAGTACAGATACGGGGAAATCCGCAGGGTGAACCCAGAATCTACTGCGCCGTTGCTGAATTTTCAAGATAGCGAGGAGAAGATGGGCATGGCGTTTAACGTGGCTCAGAATCTCAAGGCTTTGGGTGCAGACGTTATCCTGTCCGTTAGTCAAGAAATCTCCCGTAAGATCAGGTACATAGACCGCAGGACGGGGGAACATCTTCTAAGAGTCGATCAGGACGTACAAGCCAAACCATATAAAGTCGGCAGTAAGTACTTTTTTGATGCCATAGTTATCTCTGACTACAACAAGGGTTTTATTACTGACGAAACCATCTGGAAGCTCCGTCAGAAGTTTGTTGGGCCAATCTACATGGACACCAAGAAGCAGAACTTGGCTGACTTTCCCAATGTTTACATCAAGATTAACCAGCGGGAACTGTACGAATCTACGTCCATTCCTGAGCCAGACAAGTTAATCGTTACCTACGGGGCTAAAGGATGCGGGTATAAAGAATCACTCTACCCGGCTAAGGTGATAGAAGTTGTGGATGTCTGCGGTGCAGGCGATGTATTCCTAGCCGCTATGGTGTTTAAACACCTAGAAACGGGGGACATGAACATAGCCCTACCATTTGCCAATGAGAAGGCCGCACTGTCCTGCCAAAGTCTGGGAGCCGTATGCGTATCTTAATTACAGGTTACAAAGGCTTTATTGGTCAGAACATGGTGAAAGCCCTGCCAGACCACGACCTCGACCTGTGCGAATGGGGCGATGATTATTCCCTCTATGGAATAGATCGGGTCATCCACTTAGGGGCAATCTCAGATACAAGGTGTGATGACTGGGTGGCTTTGCGTAAACAGAACGTGGGGTATTCCATCACTTTGATGGAACGGTGTCAGGAGTATGAGATACCTATACAACTGGCATCTTCAGCTTCGGTCTACGGGCCAGACAATACGACGTTTAAGGAAACTGACCCAGTGGCTCCTGCTAACCTGTACGCCGAGTCCAAAGCCTTGATTGAACGGTACTTCCATGAGATGCGTCCAATAGCGCCTGTTCAGATATTCCGGTACTTCAATGTCTACGGCCCACATGAGGATCACAAGGGGGATCAGGCATCACCCTTTCATAAGTTTTGTGAGCAGGCAAAGGCAGGATGTATTAAGATATTTGAAGGCAGTGAAGATTTCAGGCGGGACTTTATCCATGTGGACGAGGTAATCAAAATCCATAAGAGGTTCTTCAAAGTGCAGGATTCAGGAATTTGGAATGTGGGGTCTGGACATACCATGTCATTTTTTGACATTGCTCGCTTGGCAAGTTACGAATTCTCAGCGAAAATAGAGACAATCCCAATGCCCAGTTTAAACGGATATCAAAAATATACTCGTGCTGACATGACCAAATTGAATAGGACATTAAAATGATTGACTGGGCCGAAGCAATCATTGCGGCGGCTTGTATAGCGGCTTTCGTCATCTTTGGCACGTACATGATTGCATGGAGTTGGTCGTGATGTATGAAGTGGCTGTTGGTGATCTTTATGCTAGTGCCACAAACGTCTAGTCAAAAAAAGAAAGAGGAATACCGCTGTGTACGCTGGGCTTGGACAGGAGATGTGTATAACCGAAAAGT
>Ga0181349_1001262_pt1 | contig 10885 bp, 21 predicted proteins | sample Su13VDMM110SD_FD_130106 | JGI IMG/M metagenome (GOLD analysis project Ga0181349, IMG submission 130106) | Freshwater viral communities from Lake Michigan, USA - Su13.VD.MM110.S.D | ecosystem: Environmental > Aquatic > Freshwater > Lake | place: USA: Michigan | collected 2013-07-16 | reverse complement strand
GAGGACCGCGTACGGGAGCCAAAGATTAAAAGAGGGAAACAACAATTACGACAAGGAGCCACTAATCCGCGTATCTTTTTACAGATTATTCAAAAGTAGAAAATTTTTTCTTAAAAAAAACCCTTAGATTTGTATTTTCGTACAAATGACTCCCGCATGAAGAAACCAACTAAAAAGACCAATAAGCCTCAAAAACTATTTGCCAAACTTGTAAAGGTTACTAAAAAGCGCTTTGACAAAGACCCTCTTTTAAAGCGTCCTTATAACGAAGTACAAAAATGGGTTAGTCAAAATCTTTATAAGGACTTTAAAGGTCAAAACCCTACTAAGGTCAAGATAGCGAATATTCAAAATGCCATAGAGGCCGTTATTGGTCAGAAAATAGCGAAAATCGTTTGCGGAAGTGTTTTCCAAGTGCCCGATGGTGATATAGAAGAGCAGAATTGGTGGGAGTTTTTTGACAATTTAAAAAATATAGATGGAAACGTAAAGACTCGCTTGAACGCTGGCACTTATGGGGTTTCAGACATTTTAATATCCCAAGATTTACAAAGGGATGCTGAGGTAGCAAAAATTATAAACGAAATAAGAAGCGCCTCAAATAACAAATCAGGTTCAACAATTATTGGATTCCGCCGTGTATTGCCAGGCAAAAAGGACGATGGGGACCCTTGTTCGTATTTTATTGACTTTATTTTATCCGAAAAAGGCATTTTGGTAGACGATGCTAGTGACGAAGTGTTTTTGACCGAAGAACAATCCGAGGAAAGCATGGCGGCTAGACGTGAGCGCCTCAAGACTTTCAAAAAGCAAAGGAGTGCGCGTGCGAGAAAGGAAAAGGCAAAAAAGCGTAAACGTCCTCAATCTACCCAACAAGAGAAAACAGAATCTCAAGAGATGGCGCAACGAAGGCCATCAGACATCAGGGCTTTGAATGCCGCTATGACTAAACTAGAGGGATTTTATAATAAAGGCCTGATTACTAAAAAGGAGTTTAAAAACTTGCTTGCTGAATTGATTAAGAAATTTGAAGAGGGCGGCGAGGTATGAACATTTCAGACCGCAGAGTCCTACATACTGGGCATGAACAATTTATAGAGCGTTTAAAAAAACGAGGCTCATCTTACTATATAAGGCAAGGAACGGAGTGCGTAGAGATAGTGGTGGACGAAATAAATTTCTTTTTCAAAAAGGAAAAAAGGTTTCCCTTGTCTTTTTTGTATCTATTTGGTTTGGTACGAAAAGAGGCTGGGGAGTGGACTATGGGTAAAACCCGTATCGAACTGCCTACGGAATACCCTAGCGTGAAGTATAATTTTGATTTTAAGCAAGGTCGAAGTAAAATAGTGGGCTATGACTTGAATCATGCCTACTGGAGAATCGCCAAGAATTTGGGAATCATAAGAACATCCACATTTGAAAAGGCCCTGAAGCCTGAGGCAAAAGCAATTCGACTTGCGGCACTATCAACTATGGGAAGGTCTAAGGTCTATGAGTTTTACAAGGGGGGAGAAATCTTTGATGGCAAAAAACACATTACTCAAGAGGATAAGTTATTGATGGATGCCTACAAACTCATTCGTTTGACTTGCTTTAAAATGATGTTTGATGCAAGTGAAATACTTGGTGATGACTTTGATTGCTGGAAGACAGACTGCATTTATTTTCGCGATACGGAGGAAAATAGAAAAAGCATGAGCGATTTCTTTGTTTCTAATGGCCTGACCTACAAACTATTAGAATACTAGATTTATTATTTGTATTTTATAAAATAACAATCGTATATTTGTTTTGTAAAAAAAGGAAACAACTATTATGACTACTCTTGAGGCGACTCCCTTTTCAGAGAAGGAGCGAGAAATAAAATATGAACTAAACTCGTTTATCGAGTGCGGTATGCCATTTAGTATTATGGTGGAACGCGAAATGCGAACCCTAAATACTGGAAACTCTTACAAGTTTGGCGTTTTGTCTTTTGACAATAAAACCTTATCATGGCTATTCTATGGCGAGGTCGTAGCAACCACTAGGCTGGAGGCGTTAAAACTATATCAACAATTGCTTACGGCTTGTGAGGCCCAAAAACTTGGTCGCCCTTTTGCGTATAAGGTGATGCGTCGCAAATGAGTTGTTATATGATAACCCAGCGAGGTGGTAGCCGCGCGGTCTATATAGATACTTACGATAAACTCAAGGACTTGACTATGCCAAATACCAAGGTTGTGGCCTTTCGGGATAACATACATTTAATGGTACATAATGGTATAACCGAGGGTAGTCCTTCAGAAATAAATTTTATTGCTACATTGCTTTGTGTAAACGGAACCCTGAATCAAGAAATTATTTTTGGCAACGCTATTATAATCAACGCCCAAACTTTTTACGACCTAAAATGAACTTACAACTAGAATCGAAACGCGGCCTAGCGTGCTTTGACTATGACCCCTACGAAGACGAAATGCTTATTTACATAGGGAATGACGAAAATCCTTTTGAATGGTATAATAAAGCCATGAAAGACGATGATTTTCCGAGTTCTTTCCAGGATTATATAGATGCAAATGGTGGTCGCACAACCTTTTACGATGATAGCGATTCAAATTACGAGCACACGACTAGGGAAGTCACACTACCCTGGTCTGAGTTTTCAGAAACCTATACGGCTACCGAACTTTTCGATGCCTATTGTAAATCAATTTTGACCTACAATTCTTTATAAAAAGAAAGTGGGGGCGCGAACCCCCACAATCATAAGAAACTTTAGTTACCCATTTAAACACTATCTCACCATGCTTAGGGCTCAACCAATTTACAATACCATGTCTACTCTACTCCAAGACTACCAGCGTTTATTAGCAATTATTCACCATCCCAAAAATCGTGACTGGCACAAACCTTACATAGTCAACACCATCAAGGCTTTTGTTGCCAAACATGAGTCAAAACCAAATGATAAAGTCGTATATGAAATGCGCGAACATTTGTTAATGCAAACAAACAAACACTAATTACATCTTTTAATATGAAAATCAAAGATTACGAACGTCAATTAGAGTGGATTAGAATTATAAACACAAACTCTGAAAGTCTTTGGTCGGAACTTAATATACCTATTAAAGTTTTGAACGACAAGTTATTGATAGACAAAAGATATGAGGCTGATGTTAGAAGTCGCGTATCACCCGAATATGCCAATAGCGAAATAGTCTTTAAGTGATGCAACGCAAGGTATCTCAGTCTTTTATGAAGGAATTTAGCAACTACCTTCAGGGTAACTCTTGCGGCCTTCAACTCCTTGCCAAATACTATCACGACGTACAATTTCCTAGCAGCAAGCCTCAAAGGCTAGGGCAATTTTTTGAATTTCAGTTAACTGGCGCTTTACCCAAATATGGTCAAGTCCCTGAGCCCGATGTGGTCTACAAGGGCACGGCACGCGAGGGTTTAAGCGAAGATTTTAAAAGAGCCCAAGAGTCTGTGGCTTTTGGCAAACAAATGTTTGAAACTCTTGGCATAGAGATTTTAGAAACTGGTGTTCGCCTGGAGAATGATGAGATGGTCGGTGATGCCGACATTGTTGCCATGTGGAATGAGGAAAAATGTATAATAGACATCAAATACTCTAGTGTCATAGACGATAAATGGTCTGACTACGGATGGGATAGCGCCACTTTATCAGAAAAAGACGAAACACTTGTTCAAGCGGTACACTATAAGTTATTAGCCCAGCAACTATGGGGACTAGACGATGTGCCGTTTTATTTCTTTGTTTTCAGCGCTAAAGACCCAGGATATGCTAAGATTTTTAAGATAGTAGTAGATGAGGTTCGTTACGAGGCCCACAAACTAAGCGTCAAAAGGATTCGTAACAAACTAGAACTCATCGACGAGCGATTCTTTAAACCTAAGCCTACACTCAAAAGATGTATGGAATGCCCACTAAATAAGGACTGTACTCAGAAGACCGAACTTCCTATGGTAGAAGAGATTTACTACTAATTTTTAAAACCCTAATGAATAAAGAACTTGTTACTCGTTTTACGGCGCAACTATCTCACTATGAGCGCGATATTATTAAAGACCTATTAGCCAAGCATGAATTAAGCCCCAATCAATTCGTTCAAATAGCAATCAGTCAACTTAAAAAGAATGTCTTGATGCAGCAAGCCTTTGAAAAAAGTCCCGCGTCTCTATTTGCGAGCATTCTTTTGTGTGCCGAGTTAGGGCTCAATCCCAGCGAAGAGATTGGGGAGTTCTACTTTGTCCCATTTAAGGGCGGTATAAAGCCCATGATAGGCTACAAAGGCATCGTTTCACTATTCATGCGTACTGGCAAGGTTCGATGGATTACAAGTGAAATAGTGTACGCCCACGATGACTTTGAATATGAATTGGGTTTAGAACCTAAACTTGCCCATATCCCCAATAATCTCATTTCAAAAACGACAGATAGCATTATAGCCGTTTATGCGGTTGCTAAACTTGACGATGGAGAAAAGGTGTTTAAGGTGATGACTCGCGAGGAGATAATGAGTGTAGCGACTATTGGCGGGAATAGCGGTATGTATTTCAATACTATAAAAGACCCCCAAAATTGGATGGCCAAAAAGACTACTCTAAAGCAGTTGGCAAAACTTCTGCCTAAAGACTACTATGGAAAGAAGGCTATCGCGCTAGACGATACCATGGAGGGCGGTGGTTATGTCTCTATGGACCAAGATGACATTATCATTAAGGAACATAAGATTCTAGCCAAAGGAAAGGGAATAGGTCTTTACAACTCTTTTCAGGACCTTGAGGAAAATATCAGCGAGGAAATAGTACCTTTAACTAACGTATAGCAGTTCTGAAATTGTTACTCGCATCTTTCCCGTTTTCTTTTCGTGAAAACTTAGTTAGAGGGGGCCTTCGGGTCCCCTTTTCTATTTAACTCTCTAGAGAAATGATTTCTCGTATTTCCTCAAGGCCCATATATTGATGCTTGACTTTCATTTTTTCAACGTAAAAAAGGGTGGGAAAATCATGAACATCAAAAAGAATACTCAATTCTTTCCAGTCGGGAGTAGTGGTAGGAATCTGAAAAAGCGGTAATTTTTTATTTTTTGCGAATTTCAGTATTTCAGGTTTAATTTCCTTACAAGACCCACAATCAGGCATATAAAAAAATATTAGCGATGTAGGTTGTGATTCCAAATGTTTGAGAAGTGCATCACGCATAGTATTTTATTTTTGAATATTAGTCAGTAGAAATCGTAAACCCTTTCGTTATAAGGCTTATCTCTGCGGCATCCCCAGCGGGCGAAGGGGGAGCGGGTGGGGTCTGACCCCCTAACGATAGGTTACCAACAACGCTCGTATAGGAGGGAGTTACCATATTGTCAAAGTCTATAAGAATTTGGTCTATCGTAGCGGTGTTTAGTTTATTACCACCAAGTCTTAAATCAATCTCAAAACTTGTTGGAGTAGTGTTCTCAAAGAAATTCATTATCTGTATCGGAGGAAAGCCCGATAAATCATTGTCATTCAATCTCACTTGCTGAAATCCATTCATTTCTATTGGAATCGCCAAGGTCTGCCATGAAACATTGGTATTCGTTGCGCCTACATCAAACACATTCGCAGCGTTTGCGCCAAGGGTGCTATAAAAGGTATTTACCGTCTGGCCCAAAACAATATCTTCGGATTCCTTGATAAAGAAAATCATTATTGGCCCAACAAGACTGGAGGGTGCTTCAACTATCGCATTTACTAAAGACTCAATCGTAAATCTTTTTAAACTTGAACTTGCGCTAAGGAAAAAATCGGTATTATTTATAAATTGCTGATTTGCGACTATGCCAGGTCCATCTAAGTTTATCTCTACTAAACTTTGTGCGTTTATTCCTGGGAACGTCCATCCTGGGGGATAGCCCGCGTTTGTCGCATTGAATAATTGTACGTTTGTCAGAGTATTGAAGGTATCAAAATTACCATCTGTCGTTACTCGCGACCTATTATTTGTAAGATTCCAAGAGGCTAAGTTTGGGAAAATTTGAGTTCCATCAAAATAAAATATATTTCCCTGAAGATTGTCGATTGTGATTGCGGTCACCTCACTACAATTACCACTAGGAAAAAATAGCATAGCGTTACTTTCTCCAGCCGACCAGTTGAGACTATAACCTTGGGTTACACCCGCAGAGGTGCTCAAGATAGGCTGCAAGTCTACTGCTTTCGGCGAACTCACAGTGAAGGTGACGCTACCACTATTTGCATAGGGCTCCGTAAATAGGGGCATAACACATCCAGCGCCAAATCCTACAATTCCTATCGCAGCATTAGTTTGACTTATTAAAAGTTCGTAAGGCTGGGTCCATATACTCGTAAATGATAATTGATTCGGGTACACAAACGTCTGTAAGGCGGTATTCGGTTGAACAAAGTATTGGTATGCTTGCTCTACAATGCTTTCTGTGGTTGGAACGCCTTGTAAGGTTAAAACAAGGTCACCAAATTCTATTTCATTGTTATAAGTGTAGACTACATTTCCAATAGAAAGGAAGTTTCCCTGATTGAGACTCGTCAATACGTTTACAACCCCCGTTATGGTTAAATTTCCTATAAAGGAAGCGGTATTGCGAAATAGTGTTTGACCAAGAAGCCTTGATTGAATAATTACTGTATCGACGTTTAGGAAGTTTTCCGTACTTAAATCCCACTCATACAAAGTATCGGCATTGTTCTGATTGGAATTGTCTTGTGTTCCACCTAAGACGTTTAAACTAGTTGGCAGCGCTAAGTCATTTCTTACTTGTAAAGCAATTTTAGTCATAGTTCAAATAGTCCTTTTAGTTCGTCATCAATATTCGATTTACTTGACGCAAAAAGTCCTTGTGTTTTTATGTGTGATAAAAACTCTACCTCGTTGTCACTAACAAATATGGTGTGTTGACTACGGATTTTATATTTTGCTTTAGCGGCAACAATTATATGTCCATTTTGGTCATACACTAAGATATACGCTAAGTCCGTATTGGTATTTTGGTAATACGAAATTCCATTAAAAGTGTGTTTTGATGGCTCTAAAATCATAACTCTTCTCTAAAATCCTTAAAAAGGTCATCTATTGTTTGAGGGGGGGCATCTCTTAAAGAAGTGTTCAAATCTGGGAAAAACCCACTTCTATTCATAAAATCATAATCAAATATCTCTTCTACATTCTCCTGAAATTTTTCTATACCTTGAAAGATAGTGTTATCATAAATTTTTGATAGTGCCTCATCGTCAAGTGAATCACTTAGGTCATCTACGCCTGATGCAGATACTTGTGTAACATTAAAATCTAAAGTCGCTGAGTTGTTCGGTAAAACTTGAACATTCATCTTAGTCTTACCATCAAAGATTACGTTTTGCTCTGCTAAGTTTACTTCTAAGGCCCTTTGAAATTGATAGGGGTCAACTAACGGATTAAGGGTAAAGTTCGATAAATCTCCATTGACATCGTAATTTTCAAAAACAACGGGTTGTGAAATTTGCTCTGTTGTAGCGGCCGTGATTTCAAGGTTTTGCGCTATGTAGGTTGTAGTTGATAAAGATTGCTGAATTTCGTCATATCGCGTGTCGTCCTGACTACGGATAGTCAAAAATGGGTCAACAAACGACGTTATAGTCGGAGCATAAACACCAGCCACAAACCTTTAACCTTTTAAAATGCTTGCGCCACTTCGGTCGCATACCATCATTGCACCATCCTTTTGAGGATAAACCTTTACGCTATACTCATTTGCGAGTATTCTATTCAGTTTATTTAGGTTATCGCTAGTCTCACCAGCCTCTACTGCCGAACGCATCGCATCGAGCGCTATATGGGCGTTTTCTATTTTCTTTTTCTCGCTTGAACTAGCAGTTGCGGGGGCGCTAATTTTATTGCCGCTTGCGTTGGACACTCCAGTCGCATTTGATTTTTTCTTTTTCCTAAAGATGATAAGAACCACAACTGCGGTTCCTAAAATTACGAGGGCATTTCTTACAGAGTAATTCATGGCTATTTTTTCTTATACAAAATTAACACAATTGCCAAGGAAATCACGCCAAGGCCTAAAACGATAAACCCTATGTTTCGGGTTATTGCTATCTTATTGATTGCACCTTGGTTTTTAATTTTTAAAAGATAGTCATTAAGGAATCTGATGCGCTCGTTGTTACTTTGCGTTGTGGCCAACTTTGCGCCCAACTCCTTTTGCTGGGCTTGTGAAAGTTCATTTAGTTTTTTGTCGTAGTTCCTACGGGCCGCTCCATCTGCAACCCTAACGCCCACTTCTCCGACTACCATTATAATATCGTCGACTCCAACTGCCATTATTTCCTAAGTATTATTGCTGCCACAATACCTACCACTGCGATACCAGCGACAAAAATTATTGCGGTCTTACGACGTTGTGATGATTGCTCTTGTAGGCTTTTCTTGTAATCCGAGATAGATGATGCCACGATTTTGCTTCTCTCGGCATCAAGTTGAGCCTGAGTGGTCATTTGTATTCTTAGTTTATCAACCTCAGATTGATTTTCCGCTATCTTTTTGTCCTTATTAAATTTTGCTACCGCTACGCCTCCACTAACTCCAACTCCTACTACTGCTATGATAATAGAGGCCGTGATAACGAAACCTATGTTACCGCCATTGGCGATAAACTCTCCTAGTCGAGTATTGAAGGCTTTATCATTTTCAAAATACTTTTCATACAGACTTTTTGTAATGTCGTCAAGAGTTGGCTGATTAGGTAGCGCTATATTTTCAGATTCTAGAAATTCTAGAGTCATTTCAGGATTCTTTGCAATGAACCTATTTATGATTTTTTCCGCTGCGGACTGACTCATCATGCAAAGATTTTATCCCAAAATTTGATAAGGGCTGCCCATACGCTTCCGAGTACAATCCCTCCACCAATAATTTTGCTCTTGAATTTTTCGTCTTTTGCGATATAATCCGAATGCTCTTTCACCTTTTGAACCAATCCCTTCTGTCCATAAGCAATATCACCAATCACAGTCGTATTAAGTTTATGGAGCATAATGTCCATATCGTTTAGTTTGGTCTTAATCCATAAAATGTCTTCATGGCTGACCTCGACTTTTTGATTGATTGATTTTGGAGTTGTCATTACATACCCATTTCCTCTAAGTGCGTTTTTAGCGATAAAGAGCGGACTGATTTTTTGCCGTTGAACACGGCCAGTACGATTTGCTCTTTGTGTTTCGCCATAAAAACACTCATATTCCAGGTCGACTCATCAAAGTCTGCTGAGAATTTGTTTAACGATTTGAGCATAAATGGAGCAGACATACCCTCGTAACCTAGTAAGTCGAACTTCTTTCCCATGATTTGTAGGAAGGTCACTTCGTCTTTAGGTTGCCAGTTTTGACACATTTTATATGCTATTCCTCCCATGCCATTATATAGTACCTGGATTTGAACGTCTGCATTGGTGCATCCATATTGTTCCGCATACCTATCTATTCCCGAAGACATAATCTTGGAGACTATATTTAAAATCATAACTAAAGTTTCTTGCTATAAAGTTAAAACTTAATTCCCAAAAGTTGAGATATTTTAGTTTTACCTTTTTCAAGAGCGCTCTCAAAACCTAACTCTTTTGCCAAGTCAGAACTATATTCGATTTCAACCATGTCCAACGGAAGGGTCTTTTTAATCCCTCCTACCTCAAAAGACACCACACCATCTAGCGCAACGTCAATAGGCTTTTGCCGCACTATCGCCGTGGCAAAAGGGAGTAGAGATGCCTTAACTCCAGTAAAAAGAAGATTTCCTTCAATTGGCACGTCAAAACTAGTGTCGGGTAGCACAACAAACTCCTTAGACGACTTTGTGTTGCCTAGTAGATTTGCATTATAGTAAAAACTCAAATCATAGTTCAATACTTTCAGATTAAAGTTGCTCTTGTTAATAAAGGTTATAACTCCTTCAAGTTCAGCCGACTCCTTTGTAAAATTCTTTATTGAAATCTTTTTAATTCGGTAGTCCCATTCAAGCGCTAGTTTAACTTGCCTCCTGAAATATAGGGCAAGAGCGCCAACGGCAACTACTGCACTAAGTATGTATAAGGCCGTCTTAGTTTTCATTTCTTTAAAAGAAAATAAAGAATTACCGCCAGGCCACCATAAACTAAAAGACTATTCGATACTCCGCCTACAACTTTAGGCTTAGAATCCAATCGCTTTCCACTATCTAAAGTATTTTTTAGAAGTGTTTCGGCCTCAGGTACAACAAGGTCAAAAGTCTCTTGGACCTTATTAAGGACTTGTCTGCCTACTCCATCAATATCTTGATTAGACTTCATGTCTAGGTCAAAGGCATTTGACACACCTAGTTCTGCATCTATTGTTTCCATAACTAATTATTTAGGATTTTTTCTTAATGAAATAATAAATTCCAAAACCAACGGCTAATAAACCTACGCCATAGATAAGAATTGTCTGCATTCTTAGTTTAGAGCCCACACTTGCATCGACATTGGATTGACCTTCATTGATTTGGTCTTGCGTCAACTGGCTATCTATTTTGCCCAATACAAGTTCGCACTTGTTGGTATTATAGGCTTGCTTCAGGGCAAGTTCTCCCGTTCGTAAAATCGGTAAAAAGATTTTTTGCTCTTGCTTGCAGTCGTCTTTACCAAAAGTCTTATTTCTACAACCGCTTGACGCTTGCAACTCCGTCCTTGTAAGGATTTCTGCTTGCAAATTTTGCAGTTTGGTCTTTAAATCAAGACAGTTGGTGGTTACGGAGTATTTTTCTTTAATGAGAGCATCCGCTAAATCGGTGTATTGTTTATTTGTCATTAATTACTTATTAAAAGTATTAATGAAACGATAGCGGCAAAGGAGATTG
>Ga0181349_1001261_pt1 | contig 10886 bp, 20 predicted proteins | sample Su13VDMM110SD_FD_130106 | JGI IMG/M metagenome (GOLD analysis project Ga0181349, IMG submission 130106) | Freshwater viral communities from Lake Michigan, USA - Su13.VD.MM110.S.D | ecosystem: Environmental > Aquatic > Freshwater > Lake | place: USA: Michigan | collected 2013-07-16 | reverse complement strand
CCAGACCACCCAGCGAGGACCTTGTAGCACTCTGGCAACTTCAGCACGACCCAGCAGTCAGGTTGGTAGTAGCTCATCACTCACTCTCCTCGATCTGATCATATGCTTTCTTCAGGATCTTATGGATGGTGTCAACTGCATCACGGAATTCTAGATACTCATCAACCCGTATATCGACTATCTGCGGTTTCTCTGTCCATCCCCATTCTTCCCAGGCATAGTTTTCTAGCAACTTTGCATCTATCAAGTTAGGACTGTCACCAAGACCGCTAGGAATTTCACCATCATCACCAATCACATTGTAATCATCTATATATACTTTCATCACTTATCCTCCTTCAGTGATTGACGGGCTTCTGCACCTAAATCTTCTTTGGTTGTTCCGCTATTTTGAGAACCAAGGCTGATACGGTGCAACGCTTCCCGCAACTGTTCAATCTGCTCCTTGCACCTGACAGTCTCTTTGTGCATCGCCCCATACTGATACCTCAGCACATTGTTCTCTTCAATTAGTCGAGCGTTCTTAATCATGCTGCCTCCGCAAATTCTACTGCTTTTTCCAAAGCAACCAACTTACGCTTGCGATTGTCGCCATACCAAGCGCTCTGCAAACGAGTTTCCTGTGAGTGACCGAGCACGTGGTCGACAACATAGGTAGTCGCATTGAATGCCTGCCAGAAAGAATTCTTACCAAATTCTGCACCAGGTTGAGTTTCGAGAACCTCGAAGGCCTGAGTCGCAGGACGAGACATGATTGAGTTGTCTTTCTTGGTCAAAGAAGGAAACACTTCCTTGAGATACTCAACGACTGATTCTGTTGTGTATGTCTTGGATGCCAAGAACTCTGCCATATCCTTGTAGGTGCCGAGTTTCTTAGAAGCAACACCCAGGGTCTGCTTTACTAGTTCGGGATTGAAAGCAGAACGATGATTGAGGCGAACCATAAGATCAGACTTACCCGCAAGAGAAAGGGTAAGAGTGTTATTGCAAACAACACGGATAGGGGTAAAGCGAATATCAATGCAACGACCATACTCATGAGGATTAGAGAAGAGAAGGTAAGAATCAATTTTGTCGCCTCCTAAAATCTCGAAGGAATCTTTCACCTTTGCGAGAGCCCAAACATTTTTGCCCTGCTTGAGCGAACCAGCAGTGTGCATTTCCATGTCACCTTCCATCACAAAGTCATTGAAGAACTCAAATGCTTGGTGATTCTGACAAGGTTTCCAGTCATCAGAAACCATAGACAGGATAGAATTATCTGACGAGCGAACCAGTGCCTGTTGACCAGTTACGATTTGCTCGCCATTGATATTGACGAAAGAGGGCATCTTGTCGACTGTCCAGTCAAGACCTGCTTTGACCAACATCTGATCAGGAGTCAAGTCATTGTGAACTGGAACGCCTAGACCATGCCAAGGCGTATCGCCGGCGAATGCCATTGTTTCTACTTCATGTGCCATTGTATTAATCCTTTTGTATGTGTGTTGTTGATTATTTGATAATAGATTATTTTAATAAAAGTGTCAACCATTATTTTAAAAAGATTCGACACCAAGAATTTGCTTGAAGTGAACGAAGCTCCAATCCCGTCCGCCAGCACCACGGAGATCTTCTTTTGTGCGGAAAGTTCTAACTTCGCAGCCTTCATAATAGTCGTTTTTGTACTTGCCACGGCCTTCATTGTATTTGTTGCGATAGACACGACTTACTCGACCATACTTAGTGCCAAGTTGTTTGCACTTCGAAAGAATAAGGATAGAACCTGGACGGACGTCCTCAGCAGTAATTTTGATCTTCTTCATAGTCATTTCCTCTTAGTTAGAAGCGTAATCTGTGCGGAGAATCTTGAAGTCAAACTTATGAACTTCGCTTGGATCGAGCATCAAGAAGCATGTCCGGGCAAGGTCCGTTGCTGCTTCTGGGTTGATAGCACGGAAAGTTTCAATGCATTGAAGCGAACCGTTTTCGTAGGTCCCAATGACGAAAGTAAACTTTTGCATTTGTATCTCCTTTAATTCATCCTATAATTGAATATAAGATAATTTAATAAAAGTGTCAACCATTATTTTAAAGAATAATTTGACCATTGCAGAAACGTTTTGTAATCCGTTCCCATGCAAGGCAATGCTCGACCAAGGAGTGACGAGTTCCTGCTTTGAGGACCTTGCCTGTCACTTTGTGTTTTGCAATCCAGTTGTTGGACCGATAGATTCTCCACTCAGTTTCAATCTGCTGGAGTTTTTCGTCTGAGACATTATCCATTTGTATCTCCTTTAATTCATCCTATAATTGAATATAAGATCTTTTAATAATAATGTCAAGCGAAAAAAACGGTTGATTTCTTAAAAAAATTGTGCTATATTAACAACATGATAAATAACAAAAAGGAACCAATATGCTACCATTCAGACAGTATCTAGAAGAAAAAACTTCTACCCTACACGTCTTCGACATTGACGATACGCTAGTCCATTCGACTGCTAAAGTTCATGTGAAAGATCAGCATGGGAATACTGTAAAGAAACTTTCTGCTTCTGACTACAATACGCATAAACTTGCATCTGGTCATCATTATGACTACAGAGAGTTTAAATCAGCGGATGTATTTCATAAGACATCTCGTCCTATACATAGCATGATCAGAACAATCAATGCTGCTCATGCGACTGTCAGGAAGAATTCAAAGAACAGAACAATAATCAATACTGCAAGATCTGACTTTGATAATAAAGATAAGTTTCTACATACTCTGAAGTCACACGGGATCCATCATATTGATAAGATTCATGTGCATAGAGCAGGTAATGTGCCAGGTGAAGGATCACCAGCACACAAGAAACTTACTTTCATCAGACAACATCTTGCAAAGCATCCATACACTCATGTTAGGATGTATGATGATTCTCATGAGAATTTACACGCTTTCTTAGGATTGAAAAAAGAATATCCGCATGTCCGTTTCCATGCCTACCACGTTGGTCATCAAGGCAAGATGTCTAAATTTACTGGTTGACAATTTTATTAAATGATCTTATACTTAGTATATGATCGGAGATAAGGAAATGAAACAGCGTTCAGTTACTGCTAAGGCGTTAGCAGATTCAAAATACCGCCAGCGCATTGTCCTTGCTAAAAAGGGCAAAGGGTCTTATTCACGTAAAGGCAAAAAGTCATGCGTAAAGTAATTATAGGTCTTGCTGCAGCGATTGTTGTTTTCGGTGCTTGTTCTGCAGAAGCACAGAATCGCCATCATGGTGGCGGCAGACATCACGGAGGTGGACATCATGGTGGCGGTCATCATCATCAGCGCTCAGGCAACGGATGGGTTGCACCTTTAGTCGGAGGTTTAGTCCTCGGCGGAGTGTTGTATGGTTTGAGTCAACCTTCATATGCAGCACCTCCTCCTATGTATGTTGAGCAACCACGCCATCGCAGATGCTGGGTCGAACCAGTGTTCGATAGATACACCCAACAGTATCTAGGTGAACAGAGAGTTTGCCAGGGTTATTAAAAAAAGCGCCTCACGGCGCTTTTTTATTAATTCCTATTACCAATTGTATATTTAGTGACTAGATTCCATTTTGATTTTTCTTTGAATGGTATGATCTTGACTTGATTAAGAGGAATGATATTTGATTCTACTCTGCTGTAATCAATGACTTCAACTAGTTCCCATTCATCTAGCAATGCTACAATCCTATTGCGTCTGCCAAGATCGCCTTCAGAAAGTGTTGCTTCTTTACCATCAAGTAAAAATAGTTCCTTGAAGTGGACGATATAGTATTTGCCCTGCTTGTGCAGGATATGGCAGGATTGATATAAGGTATTGTCTTTCTTAGATGCAATACCGATTCTAGATAGTGTTTCTTTTACTTTTAAGAAATCTTCTGAATTATATAACCTCACCTCTATCAGTTGATTTAGATCGAAGCTCATTACTATTCCCACCTTTTATTATTTTTATTTTTATAAGGTTGAGTTGTTCTTTTGTGAGCACACTGAGATATTCCTGTGCTTTAAGATGACCAACATTATAATATTCCATCACCGCTTTCATATCACTAGAATCTTCACTTTTCTTGTGCCATTTTGAAAAGCGTTTACCTGGTCTGATATTATTTATGTAATAAGCGTTTTGCATTTCATTGGGTAGAAATGAACGCATATTCATCTCATTTGCATGTAGAATACAATCCATATAGAATGAGAACCCACGGTTAATCTGCCATGAATTGTATTCCTTTGCTGCGAGTGATGGGTTATCGGATTCACGGATAAGATCTCGCTTTGTCTTTCCGTTAATGGCATTAATAAAATCAAAGGGACTCATCAGCAATCTCCTCAGGTGCTTTAGCATGGGTTTCAAATTCAGAAATGCATTTCTGACAAAGACGCATAGTGATCAACCTATGAATGTTTGGATCCTTTGTGTCTATTGTAAACTTCGCATGGAGGTGATATGTATCAGGTGTGATTGTTACATCACACCCCTTACACGTTCTAGTTTGAGTTGATTTTTCCCAGACACTTGTATGCATCAGACGAACTCAACATCAATCATAATCTGAGTCAGCGCTGCTGCTAGATTGATTTCTTGATTGACAACAAATGCTGCTTTGTATTGATAATCTGCCATGATCACAACAAGCAAACCACGACTTGACGGTTTCACATAGTCATAGATCTGATCATACAGTTTAGCAAATATCTCATCAATTGTCAAGTCACCATTCTCCACTATCCACTTACGCATCTCCTGCCATTCTTTCTTCTTAAGAATAGAGATAAGTGCAGCAAACGTTTCTGCTGGCATGTTAGCAAAGATACCCGTGTCTATTTGTCCATTGACGGAGTATCTCTGTAGTTCATTAAGAACCCGACGCCAATCAGGCATGTACTTAGAAACAAGAGTGCCAACAACAGTTTTATCATATGTGACTCCTTCGGTATCAAGAATATTTATAACACGCTTGAAGAATTGAGCTGCAAGTTTAGGTTGCTCTGACTTTGTAATCTTGAACTCGACAGGAACACATCTTGAATGGATTGGTTCGATAATCTTGTTCTTGAGATTGCATGTGAGGATGAATCCACAGTTAGAAGAAAATTCTTCCATAAAGTTACGAAGTGCTGGTTGCACTCGCCAGTCAAGATAGTCTGCCTCATCAATGATAACATACTTTCGACCACCTGCAAATGAAACAGATGTTGCAAATGAAGTGATGTCTGTTCTCAATGTCTCAATTGCAACATTAAGCGATCCGTTGAGAACAATATAGTCAGAACCTAATTCCTCAAGCATTGCTCGAGCGACTGTTGTTTTACCAACACCCGCTGAGCCTGCAAGAATGAGATTAGGAACATCTTTCTGATCAATATAACTTTGAAATGCTGCTTTCAAATTAGCAGGTAGAATTGTATCCGCAACCTTTTGTGGACGATACTTTTGTGACCATAAGAATTCCTCACGCATTGTTATTCTCCAAACTTCGAATCTTTTTCCGTAGCAATATAGTAAACATTCACACCAGATGCTGAAGTGAACTTTGATATCAATTTACTAGATATTTTAACATTATAATTAGAAGAAATCAACTTAATAATGTTGTCTGCTTTGAAAATCATGTTGAAGGTAAGATCAGTACTAGTAGTAACATCAACACTATATTGATCAGAAGTAATATCTTTAACGTTTGTAGCAGCAATAGAAATCTTGCCGTTCTTTCCAATGATAGAAATCTCTGGCAACTGCAAGACGCTTCCTGCACGAATAACTTTCTGTAGATCTTCTTGCTTGACTTCGAATTCAATTTCTGCCGATGGGAAATTTAATTCTTTTTCAGGAGGAGAAATAATCATTGATGGATCAGCACATGTGTAACTTAATTGCTGATTGTCTGAGTTGATTGTAATCTTCTTATCAGAAAACTTTAACTCAGGTTCATTGAACAATGACACTACACCCAAGAATTTATTCAGTTCATAGATTGCAAACTGTTGCGGAAAATTCTCTGCAATAGTTGCACGAGCAAAAATAGATTTTTGTGGTGAACATGTAGAAAGGATGCTTCCTTCACGGATAAGAATAGAAGGATTGATTGTCGCATAGTTTTTCAGAATATCTACGGTATTTGCACTCAATTTCATAATATATTATTCCTTTTCACAAAAAATTAGTTTTTCTTTTCTTTACCTAACTTAGAAGGATCAGCAGTTGCAGATGCACCAATGGATGCGAGAGCTGCCAACTTACCACCAAAGGTATAGAATCCTGCATGTTGCAAATGCATCCATGGACACATCCAGATCTTCATGCTTGCCTTACGAGCATACTGACAGAACCAATAATCCTCAGACAAATAACGCTCTGATTCTGGATCGATGTCTGCTTGGAAATACATGCCAATCTTACGAGAACCATCAAATGCATCTGTGCGAACATGATCTGGGCGATACATGATCTTTGGATATGCCTTGAGATATTCCTCAAAGGTGTTGCGGCGGATCATCATAAATCCTGTGCCCAATTCAAGCACTTCTGCTGGTTCATCAAGACGAATTGACTTTGATGCTTCACCTTCACCCATAACAGGATTGAATACGAAGTCACCTACGAATTCTTCAAGGATGTTTGGATTCTCATCTGCAACACCTTTGTTGACTGCCTGAACAATCTTTTCCCATGTGATACATTTCTTTGGATATGCACCGCCGATAACATCATAAGGAGATTCATCTTCTTGTAATGCAAGCATTGCAAGAACATCCTGAGGATTGAATCCGATGTCTGAGTCAATGAACAATAAATGAGTATAACCAGAACGCAAAAATTCATCAACACAATAGTTACGAGCACGAGTAATCAATGACTCATTGAACAAGAAATAAGAACGCATCTCAATTCCATACTTCAAACACATAGCAGTCAAGTCACACATTGACCGAGTATACATGCCATTACATTGTCCACCATACATGGGAGTAGCAACGAATAGTTTCTTCTTTTGTAGTTTAGCAATATCAATCTGAATTTCCATAATATAGTCCTTTTATTGTAAAGTATGTTTTTTAGAGATTAGAGTGGGAGTAGGAATTCTATCATCACCTATTTTATCTAGCAAAATATTAAAATCATCTTCGCTCATAATTGCTCGATAGAGTCCAAGCGCTTGTGTGAGCATGACACTTGCAATTGCTGCTGCTGGATACATTTCTGCTTGATTGCCTGTATATTCTAAATAACCCTCATACAATTTTGATAGGTCATCATTACTAATATCACTCATTATAAATCCAATCCATAATAGGGATTTTCTACAGTATTAAACTTCATATTAGTTTCTTTCAACTCACCTGTTCCTGTTGAAAGAAATTCCCATATAATATTTGGTTTGATGAGAATAGCACCTTCAAATCTAGTTGAAGATATGTTACTGTATTTATCAATGAAAAGAGGCGAGATCTCATTGCGGAATAAATAAAGTTTGTCTTCATCACATAACAGACAAGCAAATGTTCCATCGATATCATTGAGATCTTTTGTTGAAACATATTGATTAAGTATGAGTTGTGTATCCCAACTGCTTATATCTTTTCTTTTGTTTACCCAATCTGCTTTGATGATTCCGTTGTGCCAGAGATATGTGTTACCAATCTGTGCAGGATGGACAGTATTCATATCTTTATTGTCTGTTGTGGGTGCTTGCATATGAACAATACAATACTCATTCAATCCGATATTGATAAGGTCCTTTGGGATCTCACCCATGCCACGAGAAACCGACTTCATGCAGTTCCAAAGAAGATCATAGTATGAGATTGACCATGAGTGTTGTCCACGATATGCATTGAGCGCAATAAGCATATGTATAGTCTCTTTGCTATGACTTCCTATGATGCTACACATTAGCGAACAAACCTATCCCAATCAACCCCATGAACATAAGGAATGGGATCACGGACGTTAGCTTTGATGAAATTTTGGATTCGTTCAGAACAACTAGGACAGACACCACAAGAACGACCAGATACGTCAGGATCATAACAAGTAAGTGTATAATCAAGACGAACATTCTTTAGTTCCTTTGAGATTTCAATCTCATCATACTTTGATAGTTGACTGAACGGCGCAAGCAGTTCAACCTTGTGTGTTCTGTTCTGCGCTGCTACAGAATTCATGCAATCAACGAACTTCTTGGTCGTATCCCAGTAACCATATTCATCATGCACTTGTAATCCTGTAAAGACATGAGATGCACTATTTGATTCTGCAAACGAGAATGCTAGAGCATTAAGAATCATGTTGCGGAATGGCACATATGTTTTTGGTTGTGGATCACCCAAGACATCTTTGATTGTTGGCATAGCAACACTTGTGCCTGATATATTTGCAGATACTTCCTTGACGATATCACCGAGGATCGAAAGATCAAGGACTTTATGTTTGATACCTAGATGAACACATGTCTTGATTGCCATATCAATCTCACGTTTCTGCTTTTGACCATAATCGTAAGTCAAAGCAAAGACATGCTCTCGACCATACTTTTCGACAAGCAAGTAAGTCATAATAGTCGAGTCAAGTCCTCCTGAAAGGACTGACACAACATTCTTATTTGTCTCTGGTAGGGTCTGGAGTGCTTCTGTCAAATTCATCGAGGACCTCATAATTAATTTGTTGTTGTAGATACCAAAGTGCTTTTCTCAAATCTTCAATACGTTTATTGCGATCTTTCTTGCCAGCACGAGAGATATATTTCACTGTGTTGCCTAGACAGAAACCGAGATCCCATGCCTTGATGACTTTGATTGCTTCATAAGGATTGTCTGCACCGCCATAATGATCTGGATGGTCGACTGCAGTGTTTCTTAGCACAGGATCAATTTTTAATTCTGGCGAATTTGCTTTCAATCCTTGTATGTTTTTCCAATCACTTAAATCATATTTTACTGTATATACACTATCGTATAGTAGATGATTATCGAGATTCTTTGTATTCATATTACTGCCTCAATGTTTTACTGTTGAGTATAGTATCATCATACAAGTAATGAGCAAATTTGTCAACCGTTCCTTGATGACTTGCACGAACAGGATTGATATCAATACCTCCTCGACGAGTGTAAAGACATGCAACCAATAGTTCCTTTGGTTCTAATAGATCCCATAGACGCTTGTAGATACATTCAGTGATCTCTTCATGGAAGTGATTTTCCTTACGCATAGACACGATATACTGCAACAAGGATTCAGGTGTCACTGTCTTTGTTGAGTTGATAACAATATAGACATCACCCCAGTCAGGTTGATTAGTTACACGGCAATTAGAGCGAAGGACACTTGAGTGCCAGAAGAAAAACTGATCAGTGAAATCTGTGTCTTTTGTCTGAAGGATTGCAGGATCCTCATTGCTATGCTCGAATGACATAGTAGGAAGATCGCTTGCAAGATATTCTTCAAGTGTTTCAAACTTCACAACACCAAAAGGTTTCTGTTTTCTTGAGTTGTTATCATGGAATGTCACTTGAACACCGTCACCAAGCACTTCAGTAAGATCTTTAATAGTTTGATCTTCAACAAAATCAATAACATCATCTACTGTAGCACCTGAATGATACATGTTGAATGAGTTGAGATATAACTTGAGTGACTTTGATTCTACTATCTTGAAACTATCGCAAGGATAGACAATACGCAGAACGCCACTAACAGGAAATCCGTTATTGGTAAGTGTAGAAAACTCGTAGCAATTCCATACATCATAACCAAGAAAAGGAAGATCATCGGCATAAAGATCATACTGGTCACGATTAAGATAACGTGGAATGCCAACCAACAAAGTAGGATCAATATAATCAGGTGTGACATAAGGTTTGACAACTGTTCCGTCTCCTGCTTTTCCTAGATGCACTGAGGCAATATTTTCAATCTCATTAGTCATGTTGTTCAAACTCCGATAAATCTGCTTTCTTAATATCTCGAATAATATTTTTTGTCTTGACATTTTTTCCGTGATCTGTCATCCATTTATCCATTCCTGCTTGGTCTCTAACACCAAGCAAATCATTGATAGGTCTTTTCTTTGCGTAGATATTCATATTAAGTTCATCAATTGTTTGATGCTTATCAAGCATAACCTTGTCAAGATTTGTGATGAAGTTATGAATTTGAAAATATGTATGTGCTGCATTACACAATAGTGATGGGATAATAATGTCTGGATCACCAGTTTCAATTACACGATTCTTAATAGTTGAATACTTCCAATCGCCAGCTTCATCAACAAAGATGTTGTTAATAAATTTATCTTCTGTTACATATTGTGAGAATGTATCACTGAATAGATTATACACGCTTCTAAAATGTCTGTCAACTTCTATTGTTTTTGTTGAACCAATAGAAGTACATGTGCCGTTGACTTTAAGTAATCCGTATTGGAAAGTCGATGTATGTGAACTTGAGTCATAAGATATTCTTTCAAATTCATTCAAGTAACCTGACTTGAGCAAATATAGAATAGGTTTCATACGATAGATTGAACCAACACCTAGAACATGTAAATGCTTCTTGATGTTTGGATGGCAAATCTCAGATATCTTCTTTGCAGCAGTAAGCATCTTGATTGATTCTAATTCACCATTGCCCATGCAAGTATCAGCAATCGCCAACCCGCCAATATTGTCATAGTCAACATCATTAAGACGAGTTGTAATATTCTTAAAATACTCAATCATATCATCAATATCATTTCCTTGAACAATGATTATGACTTTTGTCTTTGCACCTACTTGTTTAAAGAATGATGCCTGTGACCTGATATTATCGCCAGTTTCAAATGCTGCTTGTTGATGATTTATAGAATGAAAAACTTTGTTTCCTACAT
>Ga0181349_1001257_pt1 | contig 10897 bp, 10 predicted proteins | sample Su13VDMM110SD_FD_130106 | JGI IMG/M metagenome (GOLD analysis project Ga0181349, IMG submission 130106) | Freshwater viral communities from Lake Michigan, USA - Su13.VD.MM110.S.D | ecosystem: Environmental > Aquatic > Freshwater > Lake | place: USA: Michigan | collected 2013-07-16 | reverse complement strand
ACATTTAGATCTATATTAACACTACCAGTAAAAAAATCACCAACTTTCATATTAAAATACTTATTCATTGTAGTTTGTGGGAAATCCATTCTAACATATAAATCACTATCATCAATTCTTGTTATATAATTATCAGTCATAGTTGTTATTTGTGTTCTAACAGTTGAAAGTGGTTTTACATAAACAACATTTTGATATATAACATTTGTTGTTATATCTTGTGTAAATCCGTCATTACCAGTTTCACCTATTGGTATATTTAATATTAATGTATCACCATTAAAACTTTTACTTGGTGCTGTAGTATTTGGTATAAAATTAACATTAAAATTATTAATAACATTTAAAAATACACCATCTTGTCCTTTTTTACCATCTTTAGTTAAATATATTCTTGGATCTTGATTTAAAAAATTAGGTTCTACATTTACAATTTCTTGTTCTATGACATTATTTCTTATATCAACATCAACATTAAATATAAATACATTATATGTTCCTATATCATCTTTAAATGCTGATAATACTAAATAATATTCACCAATTGGATCTTGTTGTGTTGTCAATAATTTAACACCTTTACAATATCCAGAACCATATTGTCTATTATTTCTTGAACCTACAATAGATGATAAATTCGCATCTCTTAAACATAGAAATATAGAACTTTGTAATTCTCCAAAATTAACTAATACGTGATTATTTTCTGGTGTGTATAATGAAACACCATTTTCAACACCAACTATTTTTACATTTATAGTATCTTTTATTCTAATTAAAACATCATCTTCACCATTTAATTGTGTGAAAAATGCTATTTTATTCGGGTTTTCTAATTCTGTTAAAATACAATCTCCAAAATAATTTAATGACATTTTATTAATAATTAATATTACTATATTACTATTATTATATATAAATAAAAATAAATAAAAAATGAATTAATTGAAATAATAATAAATTAAAAAGCATATATCGATACAGATATATTACCTTGAAATTGGTCTCTAAGTCTTGTAAATTCTCCTCCTCCTATTGCTCCTATCCAAAAACCCAAATGTTTTAAATTAATATTTGTGTTATTTAAATCATATTCAATATAATTAATCCAAGGTGTATAAGCATTTATAGGTATTTTATATGTTATTAATTGATTAAATGTCTGTGTTGCTTGTTGTTGAAAATTATTACTTAGTTCAGTGTTTGTATTATTACCAAAAAACTGAAAATCACGTGGTAGTGTTAAATCTGCTTGTGTTGATGGTGAAGGATTTATAAAAGTAGTATGATAGATTAAATCAATTAAAAATACAACTCTTATACGTGTATATCCTTTAAAATCATTATTAAATACTTTTGTAAAACCAAAATTACCATTTACTGCTTTATCTAAATTTATTAATTGTTTATTAATAAGTTCATCAATATTATCATCTCTATATAAAGTATGTAGAGGTGCTCTTGTTTCTTCTATTAATTCCCATTTATTACCGTGTGGTCCATTACTATAACTTTTACCCGTTTCACCTTGTGGTGTATCTGGTATAGATAAAGTATAGGTTCTTATTTTTAATCTATTAATATTATCAGTTGTATCAACGTGTGATATACTTGCTTGACTTACTGAATTAATAACATTAAAACGATTATCTACATTATAACCATTATCACCAGATGATATAACTAAACCATTAATATTTATTGCTGGTATAACTGCTGTTTGTGGTTGTCGTATTCCTATTATTGAATTAATTGTAAAAATAGGTAATTTTAAAGTAAATAATAAATATTCATTTAAATCATTTTCACTACCAAAAAATGTAATTATATCATTTTCTAATTTAATGATTCTACCAGATGAATATTGTTGTGATGTTTGATTTCTTTGTATTTGTTTTAATATATAAAAATCTTGTATAGTAGTATTATTAGTATTTAAATTTAATACAGTTTTTGGTATATTTGTGAAATAATCAATACCTTTTAATGTAATTTTTTTATAATTATCGTAATTTTCTAATTCTGTTAAAAAACAATCGCCATAACGATTTAATGACATTTTATATAATTAACTTTAATATATAGATATAGATTTATTTTAGTAAAACATTAAATATATATTATATTTTAAAATGAATCTAATGAAACTTCATATGATACTAAACAATTAAAAAATGGTGGAGTATTATTTTCAACATCATACACTACATTTCCATAATCCAAATCATAACGTCTTCTAATATTTGAAAAACTATCTATCATAATAGAAAATTCATATGGATCATCTAACATTTGATTACTAATATTCTCATATTCTGGTTGATTAAACAAATGATTCCATACATAACGTTCATAATTAAGTATATTATATTGTCTATTAAATATATCTACATTTAATCTTTTATTAGATTCTGGAAAACTATTAATAGCATAATTATTATATAATTGTGTAATACCTCCCATATTAAAAGTATTTGCCCTTTGACTATTTAATACTTGATTTGTTTCAGCATCTGTTATATTATCATATATCAAATATCTACTTACACCATATAAATCATTTAATTGTGGTTTTTGTCTTCTTAATAATACTACACCTATACCAGATAAATCTACTGGTGGTCTAATTCTTGATAAATCACTCGCATAATAATCATCATCAAAATTAAGAATAACCTTCAATGTTATATTTGTAGGTGATGATATTTTATTTATAGGTTGATTAAATTTTAAAGGTATAATTGGGCTTGATCTAAAATCTATTAAATATTCACTTCCAAAAATACCATTTAATGGTTCGCTTTTTCCTTGATTTCCCTTTAATCCTACACCATAAAAAAATTTCAATACATTCTGTGTAATTCCAAATTGGTTTTCATCAACTTCTAATGTTGTTTTGGTATTACTTGAATTAAATTGTCTTGGATCTAATGTAATTTGTTCGTTTATACCATTTATACCTTGTCCTACATTACCAGATGGAACACTTATAGGTGGAAGCATAGTAGTATTTTCAGTATAATTAGGTGTAATTTCTACACCATTTGTAATTGGTAATTTTAAAAATAGTATATTGTATAAATTAAAATCACCATTACTACTAATAAAATATAATCCTAAATTATCAGTTTTTAATAATCTAAATGTATTAAAATTCGTTGAATTGGTAGTTCTTTTTCTCATTGAAATAATCACTTCATATTGATTGATATTAAATGTTCCTTTAACATATATACTGTTATATGAAATAAAAACATATTGATTACTAATACCTATACTTGTAATTGACCCAAAAATATTTTTATCTATATCAGTTAAAAAACAATCACCATAATAATTTAAACTCATTTTTAATTGCTACTATTATATTTAATATATATATATATAAATTTAAAGAAAAAAAAATAAAAAAAGAATAAATAAATTAATTATTTTTTAACATATTTCAAAGCCTCATCTAAACTATGTCCCATATTTTCCGCTGTTTTTTTCATATCATTTAATGCTGGTATATCTTTATATTTATTAGTTAAAAAAGAATGACGAATAATATTAACTGATGCTTTATTACCTAATATTTTATTTAATCGTTGATTTAATTTAACACTTGTTAATTTATTATTGTTAGAATCAAAAAATAAATAATCACTATCATTTTTACTAATCCAATTTGTAATTATCTTTTTTAAATCTTTAGGTATTGCTACTGTTTGACTATCATATTTCCCCTTTGTTTTATAATTGTTAAATACAAAATTATTATTATTTATATAATTATCTTTTGCTTTATCAATATTATTGACTTTAAATTCAACCCAATCTAAAAGTCTGCGTGGTTCTACTAAAACATAACAACTTAATATAATATAATTTTGTAGATCTTGTTTATCTTTCATTGATAATTTAGATTTAGTATAGATGTGTTTAGTATCATTTTCTAAATCTTTATATTTTTGCTCTATATCTTTCCAATCAATCCAATTGTCTGCTTGTTTTTGTGTTTTTTCTTGTTTATCAATTTCAGTTTCAGTTGTATCGTTATCTTCTTTTAAGACTTTCTTATACTTTAAAATGGCTTTATTGTCTTTGTAAGTATCATTTGAAAATAAAACTACAACTGCTGATAATGTTGTTTTACGATTAGATGGTTTAATATCTTTTAAAAATGTTAATAACTTTTTTTGTTTAAGTAAATCTTTATAATCTGTATATTCTAATTTTTTTAATAGATTAGATAATATAGAATTATATGTATTAATAGATGATGATGCGAGATTTGGTTTATTAGTTTTGATAATTTCTTTTAAATCCATTTTATAAATTATTTATTTTATAATTAATTATTATTATATTATATAAATATATTAATTAATAAAAAAAAATCTTTATATATTATAATATAAATAAAAAAAAAGATGAATATGTTAATCGATAATGATAAAAAATGTTATAATAGGTTTGACTTATGTGTATGTAATAATAGGAATATTATTATACATTTTAAATCTGGTAATTGGGTATGTTATAATTGTTCTAAATTTGGTTATTTAGTATTAAATAAAGATTGTGGAACATTAAGATGTAGTTGTAAATATCATATTATAAATAGTAATTTACAATTTATACAAGATTATATAAAAGAATATAGACAAGATGAAGAAGATAGAAAAAGAAAAGCAGTAGAAGACTGGATTAAAAATAATGATGTAGATTAAAAAAATATATTATAAAAAATGTTTAGAGATTTATTTTATTTATAGAATTTTTTAAAATCTCTAAACATCAAAATACATACATATAAATATATTTAACCCTTAAAATCAATATAATTACATTTTTTTATTTTATCATTTTCAAAATTAAAATATAATATAGCACTTCCAAATAATTGTAATCCAACAAAAAGAACTACGGCTTTATAGTATGGTTTCATTTTATAATTTTTTATTAATTTATATTTTATTTATATTTTATTTATATTTTATTTATATATTTATAAAAATAATTTAAAATTTTCGATAGTTGATGTTTTTTATTTAAAATTATAGATAGTTTTTCACATTTTTTATTATATAATGCGTGTAAAAATATACTATTTTGACTATAATTAATTTTACTAAATAAAAAATTGTTTTATATTTCAAGTAAAATAAAAATATTATTATAATATAATAAATACTCAAAGAATTAAATTACAATAATTTCAATTTAAAGAAAACTTTATATTACTATTTAATATACTCAAAGAATTATATTTATACCTTTTTACAAAATGGATACTATTACTAATACAAATGAACTTATACACTATGTAGATAATTTAGTCATCGGTTTAGATGATAATTATAAACAAGAAGATAAAATGATTCAAGATGAAATTGATTTATTGTTTGAAGAAATTGTAAAATATGAAAAATGTATTGAAGAAGATGAGAAGAAAGTAATTTATTTTAATAAACTTACAGAAGAAATATGTAATGATGATAATTATGATGTAATTAAATGTCAAATAAGAACTAATTTAATTAATACATCATTATTATATAATGATAGTGTTGATAAAAGTAAAAAGTTATTAAAAGAAATATATAAAAATAAATTAATATTAAATGATAATAAAAATAAAATAAAGTTTAAAATATTTAATAATATATTGTCTTTTATAAATAATTTAGATAAAATTAAATTTACATATTTTATTGATGTAGTTAAAAAAGAATATATAGAAGATTGTATGGAAAGACCAGAAAGATTTATTATGGGATTATTACAATATTTATTTACAGATAGCAAAGATCTAAAAGAATTTAATAATTATTTAACTTCTGTAAATATTGATATGAAGGGTAAAAGATTATACCAAATTCAAAAAGAATTAATGATATTATATTCTAAATTAGATAATAATGATAAATTAAAATTTTTATATCAATTAAATATTTATTTAAACAATGTTTATGGTAATAATTTACAATCTAAAATTATTGATTTTATTGATGCTAAAATGATTATAGATACACCTATTTAAAATTCATTAATACTTATTTATTACATTTTTACCCCTTTTTAATCCTTTGAAATTAATTATTAAGCATTATATTAATAATAAATATTTTTTATTAAGCATATTCTTAATAAAAACCTATAATTATACCCTTTACGCTATATAAAATTAATTTTATATAGGATTATATACATAAAAATACAAAAATATTCAAATAATGCTTAATAAAAACTAAAAATTATTCAAATAATGCTTAATAAAAACCTTTTCTACCATTAAATCACTTCAATCTACGCAATATTTCATTCAAATTATATTTCTTCATTGCTTTTTCTTTTGGTTTCCCTTTACCTTTGATTTTACCTTTACCTTCTCCTACTTTTTCACTATCTATTTTCTTTTGTTTAAATACTATACTCTTTTTCATTTCATCCATTAAATTAACCCCTTGTTGTGCTTGTTTCTTTTTTGCTTTCTGTTCTGGTGTTGCTTTCTTATCTGCTGGTGATGGTGGTATCATTGAAGGGTCTATTTCTTTAGGTTTATTCTTACTACCTTTAGGTCTTCCTTTAGTTGCTTTTAATTCTTCTAAAAATGACATAGGTGCTGGTGCTTGTGCTGGTGCTGGTGATTGTTCTTTCTTTTTAATAATAATTTTCTTTTTTTCTGGTGCTGGTGCTGGTGGTGATGCTGATGCTGGTGCTGGTGCTGATGCTGATGCTGGTGCTGGTGCTGGTGCTGGTGGTGGTTCATCATCATCTTCATCATCTCCTTCATCTGCTGGTGGTGCTGGTGGTGCTGGTGGTGCTGGTGGTTTTGGTGGTCTGCCTCTTGGTGTTGGAACTGGTATTGTTTGTCTTTCACTTTGTAATTCGGCAATACTTTGTTTTAGTTGGAATTTTATTGGTTGTATTACTAAATTTTCTAAATTAAATTTTAATTCTTCTACAAATTTTAGATCTGTATATTCATTAAGAACCGCAATATCTAAAAGTTTATTAACATTAGGAACTAAATCACTAAATTTATTATCAATAATAGCATTATCTCTCATTGTAATATTATTTTCTTTCATAAAATTTAAGAAATAAATTACTAAACTATTATAGTTTTTAATAACATTACCAGAATTTCTATTAAATTTAATATCATTTAAATATTTATTTCTTTGTGTGGTTGTCAGTGCTGTTCCAGATAAATCCCGATATATCTGTATTCCTTTTTGAACCTCATTTTGTATATTACTATCTAATTGATTAAAAAATTCTTCTATCTTAAATGATACTATACTATTAAAACGTGTAGGTCTGCTTTGTTCTTCAACTGATATTTTAGCATTTTTTCTTTTATTATAGAAATCATCTCTCAATGATTTTAAATAATTTTCCTCATTATTTAAAGCCCTAAATTTTCTATAATACATTTCAGTCTTATTATTTGGATCTTTACGTGTCATTAGAAATTGTGCTTTATTAGATTCTACTTTATTGTCTAATTTTTTAGCCCTTTGTTGTGAGTTGAAAAACTCCATACTATAAACATCTTGTTTTTTAGCATTTATTTTTTCTTCTTCAAAATTTCTGTATGCTTCTCTTAGTTTATTAGCATTTTGTATATCACGTGATTTTAAATAATCATTCTTGTATTCATCATCCATTTTTAAAATATATAAATTATTAAAAATATTATTTATTATTATTTATTATATATATAAAATATTAAAAAATAATAAAAAAATAATAAAAAATATTATATATAAAAAATAAAAATATGTAAATTAATAATATTTTGAATGTAAAATATATAAATATGTATGTATTTTGATGTTTAGAGATTTATTTTATTTATAGAATTTTTTAAAATCTCTAAACATTTTTTTTTAAAAAAAAGTATCTAAAATAGATCTTAAATTCTTTTTAATATCTGGTGATTTCCAGAGTAAATTCCAAGCCCAAAATCCCTTAGTATTCACTCCAGATTTAGTCCAGTCTTCTCTTTTTTCGTGTCTTTTTTTATAATTAATTTGTCTAACTGTATCTTTATGTATTGTCATATCTTCATATTTATCATTTCCAAAATTAATTTTATTTAATTTATTAGTATTACCATTAAATAAAACAACTTGATATTTATAATTATTTTTATCATTATTTAATTTTATTAAATCAACAAATTCAAACATTTTATAATTATTATATATTTATAATATTTTATTTATTTTTTATATAAATTATTAGTTTTAATATGTTTTAATGTATCTTTTAAACTCATACCCATTTCTTTACGTGTTTTATTAACAAATTCAAGCCATTTATTTGGTTTCTTTGCTCCACCAGATATAATTTCTGCTTTCATTTCTTTTTTAGGTTTTTTACCACCTTCCATTTCTTTTTTATGTTTTTTTGCTATTGTTATTATTTCATCTATACTGCCACCACCTTCTAAGTTTAAATTTAATCCACCACCTACTACACCTTTACCTATAATCGCCTTTGCTTTTGTTGCCTTAGGTTTCATTGCTTTTTCTTCCATACTCATAATATCATCAAAACTTACTACTTGTTTTTTACCTTGACCTTTCATATTGATTTTCATTTGATATTCACCACCACTCATACCAGTATGACAACCACACATACCACCAGTAATACCAGAACCCATAATATTTCCAATTGGTTTATCTGTTTCTAAATCACTACTTATTAAACTATCAATAGAACCTTTACCATTTCCCATAAAACGCTTATTGATTTTTGTTTTCATTAGTCTTTTAGATAATTCATTATCTGTATGTTGTAATTGTTTTTTAAACATTTCATTTTTATAATTTAATACTTCTTGATCTACTGATGGATTTCTTAAACCATAATAACTTTTAGCATAACTCATTTTTAATAATGTTTGTTTTATAATTACATATATTAATATTTATAAATATTTAAAAAATAAAAAAATAAAAAAAATAATTAGTTAAGTTTTAGAATAAAAAATAATTTATTCAATTTCCATATCAATCTGTTTAATACGGCGAGAAATACCCTTTTTTCCACCAGCCTTACCATATCCTTTGCTTTCAGCATATTCATTGATAGGATTAGAAATAAAAGATGGAAGTTCAGCAGTTAGAGTCTTACGAATAGAAGGGGAAACTCTTTTTGCGAAAGCCTTTAAAGAATCTAAGAAACCAGAACCCATCATTCCCATAGTTGAAGAATACCCAACACTTTCACCTTGGGAAGTTTCAAGAACATCACTACGAGAAAGAAGACCAACTGCGGTATTAGAAATACCACGTTCAATGGAAATATAACCAGATTGAGGAAGAAGAATCAACATTTCAAGTTCATTCGCATTTTGACCCGTGTTATTTTCAATATCAACATTGAAACTAAGATTGTATTGACCGATAGATCCAGATGCTTCATAATCTTGAAGATTTATGTCTTTACCGAATTGAAGACACAATACAGAACCACGTAAAAATAAATCAGCATTGGCACCACTTTCCATAACAGTAGTTTTACCTTTCCATTGGAGCCAGTTAGCATTAACACCATTAGAAACACTTGCTTTGAAAAGTTGTTCTTGACTCATTGAAGAACATATACCAGTTTGATTTCCAAATGTAATATTAACTTTCTTGATACTAAAGAATGTATCACTATCACTAAATGATTGACTTGACATTTTTTTACGAATTACACATATAAGTTTATCTGGAATAGAAGACAAAGAAATATTAGGAGATTGAAGGGTAGTAGAAGCACCAACAGCAAGAGCGTTGAAATTATCACGGGTATATCTATTGAGATTTATGTAGGGTAATAAATTACGTTGAGGAAGAAAATCACTACTTTGAGGGGTCAATAGCATAAGTTGAATCTCGGCAGTTGAAAAAGAGGGATCAATTGACAGAGAATAATTACCTAATGCGGGAACGGCTTTACGTCTAAGCATTCTTTTACAAGTAGCATCCAAATTAAGAGTAATATTAAGAGATGTAAGACCATACATAGCACTAATGCTTGAATAACGACCAGCAGAATAAGCAAAGGGCGAAATAAAGAGGGGTTCAGCAAATTCAGCCTCAAATACACAAACTAAATCTTGTCCCGAAGCAGTAGAAGGAGTATTACCACTAATAATAGTTATAGGATATGAACCACGAGGGATTTCATCACCAACGAAGTTGCCAGCAGTGTAATTACCTAAAACATCATTATTAGCAAGATCACCATCATCATAGAATTTGTAATTATCTAATAGTGTAGGTGTCATAGTAGAATAAAATTTCATATCATCCATAGACATAAAATTGAGTAAAGTTGCGAGACTATCTTTAGTTTGTTCGCTAACAGTATTGTTATTAAGAGTAATTTGACAAGTTTCGACTTGTTGATTAAGGGGGAAAGATGCGAAAGCACATTCAGTCCCATAATTTAAAGCACGTTGTCCTACACCAGTAGAAGTAGCACGAGCAGTAAAACGCATTTTACGTTTCCAGATTACTTCACGAGATACAAGGGTATTTTCACTTGGCAAAACAATGTTAAATGTTTGTTGAGATTGAGATTGAGAATTGGCAACAAAAGACTGAGCCGAAACATTTTGAGCCCCTTTAACAACTGGGTATGCTATATTATCAGTTATAGCGTGAATACGACTATCTTTTACTAAAACACGAGTAAAATCACCAGACATTTTTTTAAAATTATATATATATATGTAATTAATTAAAAATATTTATATTTATTATTATATTATATTATTATTTTATTTTATTTTAATTTTTTAAAAAAACTTTAAATAAAAATTAAAAATTAAAAATTAAAAATTAAAAATTAAAAATTAAAAATTAAATTTGGATCTTAAAAAAAATGTTTAGAGATTTTT